>Ga0180433_10004582_pt1 | contig 19306 bp, 22 predicted proteins | sample SS_ome_8_FD_132980 | JGI IMG/M metagenome (GOLD analysis project Ga0180433, IMG submission 132980) | Hypersaline lake sediment archaeal communities from the Salton Sea, California, USA - SS_1_D_1 metaG | ecosystem: Environmental > Aquatic > Non-marine Saline and Alkaline > Hypersaline >... | reverse complement strand
TCCCTAAAATTTTGTGTATAGTGATACTTATTACCAATCTTTGAAATATTTTTCTTATTTCTATTCAAAACATAATTTAATCCTAAATAATACATATGATAAAGATTATAAATTTTAGATGAATATACTACATTGCCATGGAAAACTGTTTTATGTCTACCATTTTTAAATTCAACATTTGAAATATGTTTTGGTTTAAAACATATTTTTTTACTATACCAATTTCCAATTTCACCATCAATTCCATAACAAATATCATTGAAAATATTAATGTCTCTCAAATTTTCATATTTACTATTACCAATCATTTGATATCCTTGTGTATTGATAACTTTTGTATTTAATTTATCTTCTATTTCTAAATATTTATCATTAATACATAAAAATTCATCCATATCTATAAAAATAATCCAATCTTTTGTACATTTTTTTGTAAGAATTTTAAATAACTTGTTAATTTGTTCTTGTGTCAATTTCTCATCTTTCTTTGGATTTATATTAATTATATTACAATTTAATGATTTTGCAATTTTTATTGAACTGTCCGTACTATTATCATCCAATATTGTTATTCTTCCGTTTTTGAATTGATTTTTATAATAATTAATAGTATTTTCAATTAATATCTCTTCATTATAGCATCTTATGTAAATATCAATTTCTACTGGCATTTAATAAAACTATACATAATATATATGAAAATAAACTGGATACCAAACAAGATTATAAACCAAAACAGAGTGAATCAACTTATGCAACAATCCATTGAAACCGGACAGTTCACAAATTATGGTCCAAATGTTAAGTTGCTTGAAGTAACAATTAGAGATAAACTTCAAATAGACGATACAAAAGCCGTCATAGCTGTAACGAACGGCTCAGTGGCTCTCCATGCATTAGCATCATCCATTCAATACTTTGAAAAAAACAATATTAATTGGGCAACCCAATCCTTCACCTTTCCACCATCTGCACAAGGTACTCTATCAAATGCTACTATTATCGACATAGACAAAGATGGCGGATTAAATTTAGATGAATTGGATGAATCAATAAATGGAATAATAGTTACAAATATCTTTGGTAACATTGTTGATATCTCAAAATATGAAGATTGGGCAAAAAAGAATAATGGATTTCTCATATTCGATAATGCAGCAACTCCCTTCACATTCTATAAAGGTAAATCATGTTGTAATTATGGACATGGATCAACTATCAGTTTTCATCATACTAAACCACTAGGATTTGGTGAAGGAGGTGCAATAATTGTTGACAGAAAATACGAAAAGAATATTCGATGTCTAAATAATTTTGGTATTGGTCTCACTGATCAATATTGGGTAAAAGAGGGTAACAATAATAAGATGTCTGATATTTCTGCAATATACATAATCCAATATTTAGACAATTTTGACAAAATAGTTGAAAAACATAGAGAACTGTACAAATATTTCAAACAACAAATAACAAAATATAATTTACCATTAACTTTATTTCCGTCTTTTCATGACACAAACAAGATAATGCCAAGCTGTTTCTGTTTATTATTTAATAAATATGACGATACTATAAGACAAACCATTCTAAACAACAATATATTTTGTAGAAAATATTATAAACCTTTGAAAAATACAAAGAATACTCAAGATATATACAATAGAATACTCTGTTTACCTTGCAATACAGATATGACTATAAAAAGTATAGATTTTATAGTTGATATTCTTTACAATTTTTTTTCATTGTAATACATCAGTGTATAAATTAATAATTTGTGAATCTACTCTATTCTTTTTAATAAACATTGTTTCCAATGGATTTATTGTTGTACCGAAATATTTCCCATTCCACCATATATCCCCCTTTTTATGTTTTTTTATGTCACAAAAATATAAAGCAGCTATATCATATCCACTCTTAATAATCTCTACAGACATACCTATTTCAAATTTTATAATAAAATTTTGTCTATTTTTATTGTAAATATTATCATACTCCTCAACTTTTAAATTAAATATACTTTTTCTCAAGATCCCTAATCCTACTTTATCAGTACAAAACATCATCGATTGAACATGTTTATATTTGCCATTATTATAGTCATTTTTTGAACATTTTTTTATATTTGAATGGTTTCCCCAAGGAAAATAGTTGATAGTTAATCCAGACAATTTAACTTTTTCAGAAATTAAATTACAAAACATACTATACCAACTTATATCTTTTGGTATATATCTTGGTAAAAACGGTCCGCGAACTGTATCGTTTATAAAAATATAATAATCAAAATCTCCTTCAATACTTTCCAATCCATGTTTCCAACTTCCAAAATCATGACCAATATTGTCCCGATGTATTATCTTAATATTTTTCTGACTAGGAATTTTCACAGAACATTTACGGTTATTAATCAAAAAAACATATAATATATCATCATTCACACAAACACCATTTCTAATGAAGAATTCTAGGTTCTTTTTGGAATCTTTTGTTTCAAAATACGAGAAAAATACACAAAAACTGGACATTTATATATTATATAAACAATATAAAGAATTCACAACATAGACTATCGAATGGGAGATATTTACGATAAAATATTCAATCTTCTAGAGTTGAAAGATGATAAAATCAACATAATAGAGTTCATCAACTGTCTTGAAACACGTGGTATTTACAAAATAGATTACCGGCTCAAAGAGATGAAAGCTAAAATAGATAAAAATAAGAAGAAGATTTTCTATGATAAATCAGAGTTCCATGAGCTAATAAGCGATAATATCATGATAATTGAGAAGATTCTTAAGGATGATTTTGTTATACCCAATTTCAACAAATTTACAGAATCTATAACCACAATTTATGATGAGTGTAAAGAGTTCACACATGGTAAAAAAGCGGATTACATTCCACAATTGGAGAAACAGAATGAGAATCATTTTGGAGTCTCAATATGTACAGTTGATGGTCAACAATATAATATTGGTGACACTAGACAAGAGTTCTGTATACAATCCTGTTGCAAACCCATAAACTACTGTATAGCTCTAGAGAGTAACGATGTCAATTATGTACATGAGTATGTAGGAAGAGAACCAAGTGGTGAACAGTTCAATGCTCTAAAACTCAATCAACAGGGTTTGCCACACAATCCATTAATCAACTCTGGTGCTATAATGACATGTTCACTTATTGGTCAAGACATGGATTCATCGAACAGATTTGATTATGTTACGAATATATGGAGTAAATTGTGTGCAAATAATCATGTAGGTTTCAATAACTCGGTGTACTTATCAGAGAAGGACAATGCAAATCGAAACTTTGCACTTGCATACTTTATGAACGAGAATAAAGGATTCCCAAAGGGAACTAGTATCATGGATGTCTTGGAGTTCTATTTTCAATGTTGTTCTTTAACAATAACTTCAAGCAAATTGTCGATAGTTGCGGCGACTTTGGCTAATGGTGGGATAAATCCCTTGACAGGAACAAGAATATTTTCGGGAGCGACTGTGAGGAATTGTTTGTCTATGATGTATAGTTGTGGAATGTACAATTATAGTGGAGAGTTTGCTTTCGAGATTGGTTTACCTGCTAAATCCGGTGTTGCGGGAGGTGTTTTCATAATTGTTCCAAATGTTATGGGTATATGTACTTTCTCACCTAAATTGGATGAGTTTGGTAATAGTGTTCGGGGAATTCAGTTTTGCAAAAGATTGGTTAGCAGATACTCATTTCACAATTTCGATACACTCTTGACATCCAATAAGAAAGAAGATCCGCGTGTATGCTATACACACAAGGTTGATATAAGGGATGTTATAGACATATGTGCGATTGGTGATCTTTCTGCACTCAAATATACACAGATGAAGGATGTCAATTTAGAAAAAGGGGATTATGATGGACGAACACCGCTACATTTAGCATGTTCGAATGGTCATCTAAATATTGTTAAGTATTTAGTTGAGGTTTGTGAAATTAAGAATCTATCCCCAAAGGATAGGTGGGGAAATACTCCTCTAGATGATGCTGAGAGAGAAGGTCATGAAGATATTGTTACATATCTGACAACAAGTACAACACTCACAACAAGCACTACAAGCACTACAAGCACTACAAGTACTACAAGTACTACAAGTACTACAAGTACTATAAACCAATGAACAAAGGATTACTACATTTAACATTCTCATTTATAATTTTGTCTTTATCATCACTGTTAGCATAAGTGTTTGCTGGTTCACCATCGTCATTGGTGTATCCACAAACAGTTATATACTTTTTATCCGCTGCACAATATGCAGAACCACATCCAACTTTGGTATTCCCCTTCCAGTTCATAGCTGTGTAATTAGAACTATTATCAGTTGTTGCATATTTACCTCTACCTTCACTAGCCCAACCATTAACAGCTTCCAAACTACTTAAAATTTGATCACCGATAGTTGAACTGTATGGACCAGATATGGCGATGTTCTCCGAAAATTTATAAGTTTTCTTTGTATCCGGATCAGTATAAACTGTTTGGTGACCATTGAATCCCGATTCTATTTGGCAATTGTTATTCTCTGCCAAATCTTTTGCATACGCCTCCTCATATTTTGCCAACCCGTCAAACCATTTCAACGAATTAGCATCACATTGACATCTAATATTGTTATTGAACAATAATGTTTTACTATTCCAGTAACAAGTATTATCTCCACTACCTATATCGAATGTACAAGTTCCCTTTTCAGGAATCAAATTCTCCAATGCAGTTTTCGCATCACATTCAACTGATTTCGCAATAGCTTTAGCCACATCACTTCCAGTCAAAGTCTTCAAAAAGTCCAAAAAGAGTATACCAATATTAGAGTTGGTCAATTTCTTCATAACATTTCCGAGAATTCCTGATAAACTCTTTCCATCTTTCGTTTTATACTCAGACACTCCACTACTAGTTGACGATGCACCTGTTGAAGAATCATGATCTTTACTCTCATCTATGTATTTATTCTCTTGTTGTTTATTATTCTCCTCTCTCTCTTTCTGACGTTTATTCAACATCTCATTTCTCTTCTTATCTCTACTTCTCTCTGTATTGTCCTTATTGTACATCTCTCTCTTCTCTCTCTCCCTTCCTTCGCGTTCTCTTCTAGTTCTCTCTCTTCTCTTCTCTTCATCGCGTTTCTTCATCATCTCTCTCTGTTTGCGAAGAGCTTCTCTCTTTCTCTTCTCTTCTCTCTCCTCTCTCATACGTCTCTCTTTCTCAAGACTATCACTAACATGTCTCTTTACAAGAGTGTTATGAGTTGGTTCATAACCTTCACCTATAGTTCCGTGCTCTTTGTCCATTTTGATATTGAATCTATTTCTCAATTTGTCGAAATATGTTTCATCATTGTCATCATATCCACTCACAATGTTTGATTGATCTGGGGAACAGTCTTTAACAATGTTGAAAATGTCCTCAAACTCATCACAATCTTTTGTTAAACCAGTTTCTAAACATTTTACAAAACGATCAGCTGTTTCTTTATTATCTCCGAACTTCTCGACAACACTAGCATCTCTTTTATTTCGATTCTTTACAAATAATAGAATCAAAACTATGCAAATAATTACAATAAATAGGATAATTTCAACCCTCATATATAATTAATAAGATAAAATTTGGAAAGAAATAGTTGAATCAACAACAGTGAAAGTGAATAATCCACTGAAAGGTATTCTCAATGTCTTCACAGATCCTGGTTTAATAGATACAACACCACTACTTGTGTTCTTATCATACCAATTTTTCACTTTTTTTATAAGATCATCACTGTAATATACAGGATTCTTAATACTAATTTTCAACTTTATTGTCATAACAGTCGCCAATGGTGGAACGAACGGGAAATTATTCTTTATCTTTATCTTATCACCAACTCGATACATTACACAATCTGTACCAACTAATCCTTTGAATATTTTAGGTGGATTTGTGCAAAGTTTAGTCATAGGTAACTCAAGTTGGACAGTATCAACTTTTATTTCGTCACTATCAGCGAAATGTTCATTGGCAGTGAAAGCTTCGGCTTCATTATAAGATTTACCAATGAAGATAACTAATATAATTATCACAATAGATGCTATTGTCAAAATTGCATACATAATATATGTTTTCGAAGATATTTATTCAACAAGAACCTGGAAACTTTTGCTATAATTTTTAGATGATGATGCAGGATTATCTATATTCTGAAAGAGATATAGACCTGTGTAAGGAAAACTTATGTCCTTTGAACCTTTTGGACATAACTCTATTAACCCATTGTCAGTTGTCTTTTGTAACCAATTATCTATATTGGTTATTGTTTCATATGAATCGTTATCATATCTCTTAACAGACAGTCTGAATGTTTCACCAGTTCCAGGATTCTGATTCACATTTACTATTGTTATTGTATTACCAAGTCTGTTCTTAACACATATATTCTCAATAACATGTTCCTTTTTCGAACATTTGGATTTATCAATATCCAATTTAACATTGCCATTAACAATCAATATAGGATAATTGTTTACAAATGTCTCTATCTTTTCCAAAAAGGTCAAAATAATGAATAGAACAACAACTACAACAATGATAGGTAGCATATAATATTAACAATATATTTTTATGGTTCTCTCAAATCAGGTGTAACAGATGCCTCATCCGTAAACACAGAGAACAGAACTCTATTGAAATCTCTATTCACAATATTTCCTACCTCATTGTCATTATAAACAACGTGCAATTCATCATCATAGAACTTCAACTCGATACTATCTTGGTATTTCAATTCACCAATTCCTTTGAAAATGTCCATGAATGCTGATCTCTCAACATCAAAACCATTTGATCTATTTCCTATCGCCTCTGCAAAAGCTTCCGCAATCTGAACATTGTCTACACCTCTATAGAATTTTAGAACCAATACATTCTTATCTTCATTATCAAATGCGGTTTCATCAACTGTTCCATCTTCATATAAAGCAGGATTATTAGAATAGAAACCGATTCCGTAAACAACAAATACAAGTTTCGTTCTAGTTCCAAGAGACACAAGTGTTAACATAGAGTTGTCTGTAACAATCTTTTTGTCAAATGTCATGCCTGATTTACTGTGGTAAACTGTTTCGCTCATAATATATTAAAGTATATTTATTTCTATAAATAGAAAAACGAAAAATACTTAAGATGAAATTCACATTTATATAGAACAAAATGGAGAAATCGTTCATAAGATATTGTGAAAAATTTGATCCGGATGATCAATATGTTAATTACAAGAAAACATTAGATCTAATTGAGGAAGGTAATGTTATGATTGACGGTCCAAAAGTCGATACACCTGAAGGATGCAAAATTACACTCAAGGAACATCAGAAGAGGATTGTTTATGAAATGCTTCAAAAGGAGAAGGAAACATATAGAGTTTCAAGGAAGCTTAATCTGTTTGTTATAACGGATAAGGTAGGATCAGGAAAGTCAATAAATGTTCTAGGATTTATTTCTCACAAACCAAGAGTTAATTCTTATGTTGAAAACATCATAAAATATAAACCGGATGATGTTTATAATTTTATTGGGTACAAAATTCATAAGGATTCCAATTTCTTTAGAACGAATCTCATAGTAGTTCCACATACTGTTTATCATCAGTGGATAGGGTATATTGAGAATTTTCCGAATCTTACATATTATGGGATTAAAAAGATCACTGACATTGAGAAGATGAATTTGGATGAGTTGATGGAGGGTAAGTATGATATTGTTCTTGTTAAATCCACAAAGTACAATAAGTTCATGGATGTTTTGTATGAGAAGTTTCCGCTGACATCAGATTATCATTATGTTCCAAATGGGGGAAATAGTGATGTTAACAGTCTTGATTATAGTATGAAACATTTGAAAACTAAGTTTAACTCTTTTTATAATTCCGTTAGAAAGCGTGATGTTGATATAGATTTGGATTATGGAATAGATGAGATGATAGAGGAGTTAACAAAGATTAAGAGTACAGATATGAATAAAGTTAAGGATCTTTGGAAGAGAACATTGATAGATCAGATTCTGAATGTTAAAGGACCAATTTTTGATAGGGTATTTTTTGATGAGGGTGATTCGATTAAGATTCCGAATTGTAGGGTTGCATATGGCAAGTATAATTGGTTTATCACATCCTCCCTGAATGATTTGTTCTTTCCGAGAGGAAGTAACCAGTATCATGGAATGATTGCAAATCTTCCTGAAAAAATAAGTGGTATTTACAATCATGGGTTTATTAAGAACACATTTCTTGCGAATCAGAATGTTTACAATTATAGATTCTTACAGGACATATATCTTAAGAATAATGATAAGTTTGCAATAGAGTCTTTTGAGTTAGAAGAACCTGTAAAGAATTATATTATGTGTTACACACCGGCACATTTGAAGATTTTGGAGAATGTTGCACTTCCGAATATCATTGATGCATTGAATGCAGGTGATATGGAGACAGCATTGGGAATGGTTGGTGGTAATGTCAAGTCGGATAAGGATATTTCGACATTGATTTTGGCAAACTTTGTGGATGAGTTGAAGGGTTTGAAAGAGAAGATAAATGAGAAGACAGCTGAATTGTCAGAACTTGAGACTACTATATGTAAGGAGAAGCTAATTCTACAGAAGGAGAGAGATGCTTATAAGAAGTATATGGAGAATAAATTCTTGAGTGATGAGGGTATTCTCTGTTATAAGATATCGAATATTGTTATTGACGATAATGATGAGTTGAAGGTTTTCACGGAATTGAAGGATAATTTCGACATTCAGAAGAAGATGATGGAGACTTTAAACAGTAAGAAGTACAGTTTAAAGAATTCTATCAAGAACTTTGGAGAGAAAGTGGAGAATGTGCAGTCGAAACATGATTCCTTGAAGGAGAGAATCACGGATGTCAAGAAGAAGAACTGTCCAATTTGTTTGGAAAAGGTGACTAAACCGACAATTGTTCCATGTTGTAAGAAGGCTTATTGTTTTGAATGTTTGATGTACTGTTTGAGTATTAAAAATCAGTGTGCATTGTGTAGATCTGAGTGCAAGTTTAATGAGTGTACAATTATTGGAAACAATGTTGAGAAGGAGAAAATGGAAGATGAAGATAGATTACCAACAAAAATAGAGAAGGTCGCCGAATTGTTGAGTAATAAGGCGGAAGACAAGAGATTCTTGATATTCTCTAAATATGATAACTCATTTCAGGAGATTGTTGGATATCTTGAGAAGAATGAGATACCCTATCATCTGTTGAAGGGTTCAACTGGTCGAATTCAGAATATCATCAAAGAATATGCGGATAATAAGGTAAAAATCTTGTTACTTAACGCGAAATTCTTTGGAGCGGGATTGAATCTGCAGATGACCAGTGATATTATAATGTATCATAGGATGGATAAGGATTTGGAGAAGCAGATTATTGGTCGTGGACAGAGAATCGGTAGAAAGGGTGCATTGAGAGTGCATTATTTATGTCATGACAACGAAGTGTAAGCGAAGCTGAAACTTTGTTATCTCACAAGTACAACGAAGTGTAAGCGAAGCTGAAACTTTGTTATCTCACAAGTACAACGAAGTGTAAGCGAAGGGTGTAAAAGGGATATGCAATCTCCCCTTTTCTTAATTATAAGAAATGTTTATTCAAGTTTCAAAAATTTCTTTGAAACATGAAATGCTTTGTCTTTTCGACCATCACGAAGAAGTGATGAATCAATATCATTTATCTCTTCAAGTGATCTATTGGACGTTAAAATTACATACATATTTGGGTACAATCCAAGTTCGATATCATCCAATAACATGTTCCAATCTCCTTTCTTTCGAACTTCAATAGGACATTCTTTATGTCGTGGAATACCATCACCTTTCATAAAGCTTTTGATAATATGATCACATTCTTCAATAACAATAATGAGTGGTTTTTCTTCATCAGGTGAACAAAAACTGTATATCATTGACAAACGAGTTCCTGGATCTGTTGGATCATAACACTTACAATGATAAGCGTTGATCTTTTTAGCCAGAAATAGCGTTGTAATAGATTTACCAGTTCCTGGTTCACCAAATAGGAAGAATGTTCCAGCTCTTGAATCTTTATTAGATACAATATCAATCATATTATCAATAATTTCTTTTTGATAAGGTTTTGGTTCTTTTTTAAGATACTTGGTAGCATTGTACTCACGTTTCCGATAGTCACGCCAATAACACGAAGATGAAAAGTCTTCAATAAAAGTGATAATCTTCGAAGGGATTACCTTCCCAGATTCTTTATCAATAACAATTTTAGACTCTTTCTTCATATCATTATACACTTTGCGTTTAATGACAAGATACAAAGTCTGTTTGTTTCCACCTCGTCTTCCTCCATTGCTACTGTCATCCGTAATATAACCGATGTACCATTTACCGTAAATGAAACCGTATGGTTTTTGATTTCGAATAAACGTTGAACCTTTTACATTTAACTTATTGAGTATATTGTTCATCTCCGTTTGATCAGATATATGATATCCTTGTATCTTGAAATAATGTCCAATTAACAAGGGTATGATAAAAAACACCTGTAACGATGTAAAAATTGACAACAAAATTAAAGTCAGCATGATTTCAATAGCGGGATTGAGAATTCTGAATAATAATGTTCAATTTTTTTTTAAAAAATTGATTTTTATTCATTCACTATATATTGCAATTAACATATATAACTATGAAGTTATTTCATCACATACTGAAAAAGTACCCAAACAATCCGGATAATAAGAACGATATGTTTAACATGTGGTTGATTATCAGATCATATGAAAAAGACAGTAAACGAGATAAGTGGATACAGACGCCATTTCATATTCTTTTTGAGATAGCAAGTTATCTTCTTTACAATGTTTATGATTCAGAGAAACTATTTATCTCTCATTTGTGTGAAATTTACAAGAGAGATAAGTGTGGAGGAGACGTATACATATTGTACAAAAAATTAGCTGATTATACAGATGGATATATTCCAACAAAATCAACGTTGAATCTTTCAATACCAATTAGTAAGTTCGCATTTGTTCATGAAGTTGATGAAGAATGTAGAGTTTCAAAGTTGAAACTACCAAAATATTTATATGTTATGGGTACAACTAACTATTTTCACAAAGCATATTTTAGAGACTCCGCGGAAATTGAGTTTATACGCGATTATTATGATACAACGAGATACAATATACCAACACCGATATGCAGAATAACAATGACGACTATTTTTGGTTCATTTGAACTATCAAGTTCATTTGATTATAGATCTCAATTTCAAACGGTAGTCTGTAGAAGTATTCATTCAGACACGGATACTAATACGATTCACTCAAATCCGAACATATCTGCCCACTCAGCATATTTTGATGGTGACGAGATGAATTTAGACGATAATAAAATAATCTTTTTCAAAGCGTCGAACCAGAAATTTAAAAGCCCTCGCAAAAAACAGAAATCAAATTTCAAGAGGCAGAATGCAATTGTTAAAAGACGCTACAATAACAAGAATATTAAAGGATATTATCGTAACAGGTAGTAAAATTGATTTTTTATTTATAAAAAATTCCAACAACCATAAACAATTATGTCAAAACAAAGTTGAAAAAACTTTTTTCACCAAAAATAAATCGGAGTTTCAAACAGTTTTATATATTTATGAAATGCATAAAACATGGACTAAACGATGATATGCTTCTTCAAATTGCAAACACAACAAAGGATTTGTTACTTTCAATCCAGAAGAGATAGATGAAGCAGAAATAGAAGATTATGCATTTGTTAATGCCGTCGATAAAGTTGGATATATCAATGAACTCTATCTACCTGATTGGTATAGAAAATGGGGTAAAAAAGGTGAATATCTTAAAACACACATCCAAAGGTGAATACTATTTAACAGATATACCAGTTAATCCACACAGGATAAGATATGTTCTTCCGAACAATTACATATCAAAACAAAGTATATGGACAATTGTACAAGAGATGAAAATACAAATAATGTGTCAAAGATGGATGTGGACAGATTATTTGTATTAAGTCAAAAAATAATTGAATATATTTTTTTATATATAACCTTATTGTTTATAAAACATGGATTTATTCAAAAAGATACGTAATAAGTATCCTCTTATTGAGGAGAACGGAAATATGTTCAAGTTACTTTTAATACTTCGTTCAAGAAGTACAACACTTTTTGGGATGTTGACACCATATATGTTTTTCGATATTGCGGAGTATCTGTTTTTTGATGAATATGCCGCGGAAAAGTTGTATCTTGTAAAATTGTACAATATATGTTTAGGAAATGGAAACCAAATATTTTATGACTACGAAAAAGATAAAGAAGCACCGTTGACAATAAAAGAAGCTCTATCAATACCTATTGAGGGATTTTACTATGTTACAAGTGTTGGAGTTGATGGTAAGATAACTAGGTTGGATTTGCAAAGTACTTTCAGTTTTCGTGATTTGTCATCAAATTGGGAAAACTACATGACAAAAGCTAAGGTATATATAGATCAACCACGTATTCCTAGTCCTGTTCCTGTGGATAATTGGACTTGGACAATACCATTTTGGAGGAACATCCAAAGAACAATCAACACATTCTATCCGGTCACGAGGATTTACAAGCACACCAGACGGAATAGAAACAAGTCATTTGAAGATGTCTTAGGTGTTCAAAAAGATGTAGAACGCAAATCTTCTCCTTGTAGAAAACACTTCAACAAGCAGAACTATAAACGTTACAACTCGATAATTAAAGGTCGATATAGAAAATAAGTAACTTTGAATTTATAATTTCAATTCTTTAACCGAAGCGGTGTTCAAAAAGTGGTTTCAGTCCAATATTGTCAATAACAATTCGGAATTGAACATTATTTGCTCCCTTGCGTCCATTGTCTCCACCCTTACGCTGTATATATAGTGCGTCTCCGAGGTAGATTCTTGAACGACAGTTTTCACGTATTTCAAATTTTGATTTGCAAAGATAGTTGATAAGCGATTTCATATTGTAAATTGTCAAATTTGATCGATCCTTGTTAATATACTTAACACAACAGAAAAAATCAGGTGCAGTGTCCTCAAATGGTCCAAGAAGGATAAGTTCCAAGATAGATCTCTTGCATTTCTCCAGAGCATCCAATACTTGTTTCACATCGTCTTTGTTCAGTTCATCGAGCATTATTCTATTCGATGTATCGCATATTCCGTTAATAACAGGTGCGTTGAAGAACGGATCGAGAATATCCTCAATAACATCTGAATATTCATTCCCAATATTGTCACACAAATACTTGAGATACATTTTGCCAATTTGCCCACCCATATATGTTTTTTGATTCAGTTTAGAAGTGTATTTCTTCACTTGTATGTTCCAATAACCATCAGAAATATCTGTTTTTGAATTATTACTCAATACCTTAAATTTTCTGTATGAAGAGTACAAAGGATTTGTACGTACTTTATTCAGAAAATTAGCAACGAAATTCTCTTCAACCATTCCTGATCGAGAGTTCTTTTTTCCTAAACTGCTATTTATATTTACCATATTTATAATAAAGTATATTTTGTTTAAAATATATATTTGTCAATTTTTTATAAGACCGGACGGGGATATTGCATTGCCTTCTGCAACAGCTTCTCTACCCCGTAAACCCCTACACAACCTATAACCAGTAGACAGGGGGTTTACGGGGGCAGTCGTGCCCCCGTCCTACACAACCTATAACCAGTAGACAGGGGGTTTACGGGGGCAGTCGTGCCCCCGTCCTACACAACATACAACTTGTCTATGGGAAATTGTATATCGTCTTCGATGAAATGCACTCTCCTGTATACTTAAAGATAAGATTATATAGTATATTGTGAAATGGAAGATTTCACAAATTAGACCTCGTGGCCAAATTGGACAAGGCGCCTGACTTCTAATCAGGAGATTGTGGGTTCGAGTCCCATCGGGGTTATTCTTATAATTTTTTCATTATTATCTTTCGTTAACAATGAAAAATTCACTTCTTCTTCTTGTCATCAGCAAATTGAACGGTGATGATTGTGTGACCGAGAGGTCTCTTGTGACATTGGTCAATAATCTTTTCAGCAACTGCAACACTGTAAGTGTTTACAAAGCCGAATCCTCGTGATTTTCCTGTAGCCTTGTCCGTCATAATGTTCACCTTCTTGATACGTCCATACGTTGAGAAGTGTTTGAACATAGTAGAGTTGGTGATACTTTTGTCAAGGTTGAAAACGATGAGGTTCGTCTTGTCAATTTGATTTTTGATCAAATTGCTGGAGATCGGTACATAATTAGTTGGTTCTTCCTTCTCTTCTGGAGGAGGAGTTCCAGATCTGCCTTCGCCGAAGACCTCATGACGTCTCTTCATATGTTTTTTATTGTACTCTTTCATTGCTTCGGTATTTTTCCTTCTTTGGAAGAATTCTTTTACAAGATTTTTATCATCTGCCCAGTCCCAACCGAGAGATGGTAATCCATCACTATCGTTGGGAACATGAACAGCAAAAAATGTTGCATGGTAAACAATATCATGAATAGTCCAATCAAATTTTCCACTATTATTTCCCAACTGTTTTTCATCATGTGAATTGTATTCACGTTTCTTTGCATTATCCCATAGATCACGCGATTCAGTAGACATCAATGGTCTATCAATCATCTCCATTTGTACCTCTTCACCGAAAGAAGTCAATGATTTATTTGAACCTTTTCCAAATGGTTTCCAATTCTTTTTTCGAAATTCTATACGTTCTTGTGTAGTAGACATAATAATACTATATATGATATACATTTAAATAAACAAAAAATCAATTTTTTTAAAGGAAAGGGAGATTGCGTAGGGGTCAGCGGGGAGAGGCACTCTCCCCGCAAAAAAAAGTGAAAAAAATAAACCATACCTAATCATTTGCAATACTATAATTACAATGATAATACCAGACGATCTTCTAGGAAAAACGTTCACGATTGACGTAGTACATGGCGATGAAGTTAAAACACTTTCAAGAACCAAGTACAAAGTCATTGGTAAAGCTATGATATTACGCGATGAGATTGTTTATGAATATTTTAATCTCAAGGATGACAATGCAAAAAATGGTTTAACATGTTATATATTAAACCATTTGGAAGGTTTCCCTTATTGGATACAGTCAGAACCAGTTTTCATTCCAACTGAAGAACTTGTTCAAACATTGAACGCGAATAATTGTCAATTCGATGATTAGAATTACCTATTTAACAAATTTTTTCTATTCATTTCAACAATCATTTTATAATCATCATAAGACCTTAACTTCTCATAATTAAGCTCCAATATATCATTGATCTTTATTCCCAACTTATTACAAATTCCAACATAGTACCACAAAACATCTCCCAACTCAATCTTAATCCTCTGTAATCTCTTCTCTGTAACAACTCCATCATCATCCCTCTCTATCTTCTTAACCTCATTACACACCTCTCCTACTTCGCCACACAGTCCAACTGTTAAATATTTCAAATCGTAATCTTTCGCTTGTGTTAAATTTTGATGCTCTACAAAGTGATCCATTTAAAAAATAATACGAATTTTTCTTTATATATCTTAGTTTCTATTAGCTCTACTACGAAATAGTACAGCATATCCAATGGCAACACCTCCCAAAAGTACAGCCGGAACAATTATTTTAACACTTGTGTGAAGTTTCATATTAAGTTTCTTCAATGATTTCTTCGCCTTATCAAATACATTCTTATCGTTCTGTACAGACTCAATAACAATCGAATGAATGTGATTCAACAATCTATACGAATAATCAGAACAAGATGAATCCTCAACAATTAACTCACCATTACCCAACTGATATATATCTGACCAAGACTTAATGATATTCTCATAATATCCACTGAAGTACAATCGCAAATTGTTAAAATAGTTCCTGTAAAAATCATCAAAATCATTAAATGTCCTACTCGATACTCTATCAAACAACCTAAACAGAACTTCATACTCCTTCCACTCCTCAACCAACTCCTCATTATGCCACAACTGTGTAAAAGTCCTGAACTTATTCTGAACCAAAATATCCTTATTATCATTTATCAAATTGTTCAAGTACAACTGTATCTTATCAATAAACAATAGAATATACTTAATATTCTGTCTCACCAACTCCCATTGAACTTTATTGGGTTCACTCTCCACCTTTTTTAGTTTTTCCATATCAATAGTTAACAAATTGTACAATTTCAAAGTTGAAACATTTTCAGCCATAATTATACATTCATCTCCACATTAATTTTTTAAGTTTATACAAAATTCAAACTATATTTATTATAGTTGTTAAACACTTTTCTTCTAGTCAATATCAAAGATTCTTTCATCCCCTTCTTCATATTACGTACACTCAGTTTTAACATCTTTATAATGTCCTCATTAGATTTAATTAATATTTTGACTCTCTTTTTAACATCCGATGCACTAACACCATCTAAATAACCAAACTCTTTAACCATCACTTTAAAGTATTTCAACATCGTTTTATCTTTATTCTTTTTCAAATCTTTTGTTCTATCGTCAATATATTTTCGAATTTCATCATTTAATTTCTCTATATTATTCTCAACAGAGAATTTCTTAAGATCATTGTTAGTTTCAGTAGCATACTTTAACACTCTCTCCATATAATTAATTGTCTGCTTACTATAGTATCTTTTGTTCTTTTCCACAATAACTTTTACCAATTTTTCTGAAATCGCGGAACATTCAGGTTTATCATACAATTTTTTCTTGATAACCTTCTTCATTTCAAAAAAAGTCTTTCCATCATCTAACCCAGCACATTTCACGAGTTCCACTTCTAAATCCCATTTTTTCTTACCTAACTCTTGCATCTTCTTTCTGAAATTAGTCATTCTCTTAGAATTATCAATAGTGTCATACCAATCAAAGTAGTTCATATTCATAACAATATAAACAACCAAATATTGTATCAAAATCGGTTTAGATGGCTTCATATATATGGATTATATATAATTTTGTATATTTCCACATATTTAATAATTTTCTGTTTCAATTCAGAATCTGGTATGTCATAAATCAATTGTAATATCATAGCACCGTTGGATCGAATATTTTAGAGGAAGTTCGCCGATATAGCCAGATTGTTGATTATAGAACTTATAAATAGGTATTTTATAGATTTTTTTAAGAAAAAAAAAATCTATATTTCATAAAAAAAAATGTTAGTTACTGTATAAATGAATACTGTAGACAAAATTAGACACGAATTCGAATCAATGATGATGGAGTACGAGAGATTGAAGGAGAAGCACGTTAAGAAGGCTGGTGCAAATGCTAGAAAGCATGCAATGAATCTTAAGAAGCTCATGACACCATTCAGAAATGAGATTCAGGATATGGTTAAGAAAGTTCCAAAGAAGAAATAAATTATTTACATATTCTTAGTAATAATATGACGAACGATAATACTTATGTCATATTAGTTCATAAAAAACACACTTTCCTAAAAAAAATGAACAAAAAATATCTTGGTACATCAAATATATAACCAGACCATGGTTCACCATAAGTATTATAGGGGATTTCACACAGGAGCTACGATCAAGAAAGATCCTGCAAAGAAGGGAAAGTTCTTGAAGGGAAAACAAGTTCCCCGACAAACAACAAAGTGCACAAGTGACGGTCGCAGACACTACAAGAGTGGTTGTTTCTTCGGATACAATGGTACAAAGTCTGCAAAGAAGTGTACGACTCGGGGAAAGGCCGAGCGTAGGACACGTCTCTACTTTTCGAAGGCAATCCAGAAGGAAGTTCAAGATGTAAATTAAGCAATGAACTATTTATAAAGAAGTGTTGTTATAACGTTTACGTTGTAATATTTATAAAATATATCATTGTCATTTAACTTTTATACACTTTTAAATAATGGATAGTGCTATCCCTCCTCCAATATATTTACACCCTTAAAGATTTAAAATGAGACATTTTATATATATATATATCATAGAGTGAAGATTATAATAAATTCGTTTTATATAAAGCTACTTATTATTGTGATAATTTATTTTTTGCTAATTTATAATAAATCTTATGATAATGACCCATATTATCTCTTTCTTTCTTATATATTTTTTGTAAAGAGCTATAGTCTTTTGCATAAATAAATTTCCCATACAAAGAACTTGCTTTCATTTGCTTTTCTAATTTGTTATCTATATCTATTTTAACGGGTTCTATTTTCGTTAAATTATAGATTTTTTTACCATTAACAATTTTATTTATAACCATATTAATATCAAATCCCATTTTAAGTTGTAACTTTCTAATATGATCAATAGTTGTCTTGTGTTTTCCTATATTTAATTTTTTATAATACGGTTTATTTTTCATAATAAAATTTACATTATAAACATTACCTTTATGAAATACAAATATGATTTTAAACATATAAGTTGGTATATTTATTTTAATATTATCAAATGATTTTGTATAGCCCTTTATATTTCCAGTTAAAACAATAACATGTTTATATTTATTTATAAGTTTTTTACAAAATGATTCTAATAAAACCCATAGTCCACTATTAAAAACTACTTCTTGAGGAGATATATTTGAAAATAAAAATGTTGATTTATAATTTTTTAAACTATCTTTATGAAAACCCGCAGGTGCATTATGCCCATAAGATCCGCCATATTTCATGTATGTTAGATAATCTTTCTTTGAAAAACTAATATCTTTTGCTAAATTAGGATCTGGTTTAAACGGTTCTCCAATTTTTTCTCTATTAATTCCACAATCTTGTAATTTATTATTAAACTTTTCAATAACCAATATAGGATATTTTAATACGGTATCATAATAAATTACAAACCCTGTTTTTTTTAATGTGATTATAGTCATCTATAATAATATAATTTAAAAAAAATATAATCTACCGAGAAAAAAATTTAATACTTTGTTGTCTTTACAACTATTTAAAAGTGTATAAAAGTTAAATAATAGTGATATATTTTATGAATATTACAATGTAAACGGTATAGAGGGTAAACCCTCAAACCTTTTATATTTTTTATACCAAACTCGGCGTTTTAAATGTTAAAAGGTGTAAAATATTTCTATATGAATTCATATCTCTATCATAATGTAAATTACATTTATTACAATTAAATACTTTGGAACTTCCCAAGGTATTATT
>Ga0180433_10004581_pt1 | contig 19311 bp, 16 predicted proteins | sample SS_ome_8_FD_132980 | JGI IMG/M metagenome (GOLD analysis project Ga0180433, IMG submission 132980) | Hypersaline lake sediment archaeal communities from the Salton Sea, California, USA - SS_1_D_1 metaG | ecosystem: Environmental > Aquatic > Non-marine Saline and Alkaline > Hypersaline >... | reverse complement strand
TTGAGCAAGACCGTTATCAGCGTTTACCACGTCAACGTTAATATGCTCTTTTTTAACTTCGTCGTCTCCTATTTTAGCAGAAGTAACTGCGTCCGACCCTAGTTTAGCTGCAGTGACCGCACTATCAGCCAGCTTCTCAGTTGTGATCGCTCCGTCAGCTATAACTGAAGAGTCCACTACATTTGGTTCTTGATTTACTATAGCTGTTCCGGCACTATTCCACGCAAGATAATAATTAGCTTCTGGAACAGGTAAAGTTAAACTTACTCCGGTTGTTGCTATACCTAGTTTTATACATCGGTCTATTTCTTCTCGAATAGCCTGTATCTGCATTACGTTTTTATCAAACGCATTTTCATAGCTGCTAGAAGCAGCGTTGTCATTTTCTTCTAAGTCAAATTCTTGTAACAAAGGGATATTTCTTTTAATGGATAAACTATACTCACTAGCCAAAGCTCCTGCAACAAGAGTAACATTTCCTCCGGCTGCTTCTCCTGCTCCGGACACCGTATAGTCCGTAGTTAAAACAAGAGTAGTTTCTACTCCGGTAGCAATAACAGTTTTAATAACCTCTAAATCACTATCTGCGAATATCTTAAACGTATAAGGAAATACCGAAGTAGCATCGTCGCCTGTGTAAAGCATTTTGTTAGTTGTAGATGAAACCGTCATATTATCCTCCTATTTTTGGAACAGTTGACCTACTTTTTTCGGTATCAGTTCCGAAAAGTCCATGTTGCCATTTTTCCAATATACTTCTTCTTTTAATATGGTCAATTTCTCTTACTTGGTATTGTTTATCAAAGTAAGCTCTAATTTTTTTATAAAATCTAACGTCTAATTTTACAGTATCTGACATAGATTCTAAAGTATTAAACATTTCGTCGTAAAGAGGAACAAACAAGTCTCCTGCTCCTCCTATAAGACCAGGTAATTTAGCTTGAGCTTTTCTATCTCCTTGTAAAGCAGATACCGACGTTGAAGTAAATTCTTGTAATTTTTCTTGAGTACCTGTAGCTAACCCACCTAAAGATAGTTCTCCGGTTAACGACATAGGGTCGTAGGCGTTCTTTTTTGCTCCTGTAACTTTCTTATAAACCTCTCCTACGATAACAGCCATAATTATTGCGCTTAAGACAGAACGAGACGCTCGTTTTCTTGCTCCTATCGGAGCTTCTATTTCTTTTTGACTAGGTCTGAGTTTACTAATATCGAGTATCTGTCTCTGCACATAACCTTTCTTAAATACTAACAAGTTGCTCAATATCTTAGATAGTTCGTTTCCTTGCTCAGCAAATCCTCTTTCATGACGTGAATAAAGAAAGTGAACTTTTTCTACAACTTGCTTAGCTATGTATCTAGCAAATTCGTCTTCACCCTTGGTAACCAATTTATCTAAAGCATGACTACGCTCCATTGCAGTAATATCTCCAGCTCCAGCTTCTTGCAACATAGCGTAAAGAGATTCTGTAGACTTAGAGTAATCAGGGTTATTTTTTAACGCTTGTCTAACCGCTCCTAATTTCATACGAAAAGCTATATATCTATTAATTGTATCAGTTCTACCCATCATATTTACCAAGTCTGCTAAATCATTTAACTTTTTAAGCATAGGTAAACCTTTAACGTCTGAATATAAATAATCGTATTTAATTGAAGAAGCCTGAGAAACATAGGTCTCAAAATATTTTTGATCTGCTGAAGATAAAGGAGATGCTTTAAAAGCATCCTCTAAACTAGTAAATAAAGCAGCGTTCTGAAACAAATTTCTTACTCCTTTTCTAAGGTCAAAGAAAACCGTCCTAGACGCTTGCGAATATAAGGTTCTTAAAATATTCTCTAATGCTTGAGGAGAAGAAGTTTTCATTCCTAGTAATTCATATAAATTTCTACTAATAGCGTCTAAGAATTGACCCGGATCTTCTGTCTTACCTTGAACAGCTTCTGCAAAAACTTTGATAGAATTAACGTCGTCTCTTAAATGCTTTCTTAAAACAACTCCTCTAACGTAAGACTCAAACCTTCTAATTAAGTCTGTGTCATACTTGGTATATTGAATTGTTTCTTTAGATAGAGTACCCTTCTTACTAACTCCGGGTTTACTCTTGTATACCTTAATTTTACCTTTCATAGACTTACCAAAGTCGTAAGCTCCTCCTGTAATAACACCCCAAGACCTACCTTTTAACCACTTTTTTAAAGCTTCCGACCCTTGAACCAGGTATATATCTTCTGCCTTATTAAGCTCCTTCATTGGAGCATTAGGCACTCTAACACCGTCTTTAATCCAAGCTAATACCCTTTCATACTGAATTTCTGTCTTAACTCCTTCTCCATAAGCTATCATTGCATCTACTATAGCTTTTTCTTGAGGAGTTATATCCTTAGGATATTCAGGTTTACCTCTAATATAAGCAGGTCTTTTTGATCCTAGGTATTGTTGCATTCTTTCTAACGATTGTTCATTAGATGTAATCTTGTTCCAGTCTTTTCCACCTTTTTCAAACACTTCTTTTTTAATTTGTTCTATCTCTGCGTGAGCCTCTTTAAAGTGAATACGTGCTTGTTCAAAAGCTTTACCAAATGGTAAACCTGTCTGCATTTCAAGACTGTCATAAGCATAACGTGCGTCTAACAAAGTATTTACCTTAGGTACGGCTTGAGGAGGATTAATTTCTTTAATTTTATCTACGTACTCTTTAGCTGCCGGCATTTTACTATACGCTTTTTCAGTTGCTATAACATTTTTGTAAACGTTAGCTAACGACCTCATATTAAACAATAACTCTTTACCTTGTTTTTCTGTAGCAAATTGAAACGCTCCTACGTATCGAGGAGCAGGCATTTTCATATCTTCTAACATCCTTTTGAATATTTCCGGAGTTATTTCTTCGTTAGCTATCATATTAGAATAAGCGTCTTGAATCTTTTTTTCGGTTCTTGTAGTAATGACTCTTTGTCCTCCAATATACTTAGGACGTACCTTTTTAAGGCTGTCAAGTACTTTAATCAATTCTTCTTCTGTAAACGTTTTATTGGTAATTGCTTTGTTAGAAGTTAACTTATTTACCAAGTCATTAAGCTGAACTTTAGATACTCCTCGAACTGCAGCATTAGCATAAATTTGACGTTTTAGTTCTCCTATTAAACCTGACTTTTCCATGGCCATTTCTTTAAATAATAACTTAACTAAAGGTTTGTCTATCGTATATTCCGTAATTCCATATTTCTCAAACTCCGCTAAAGGCAGTTCAATTTCTCCTTTTTCTATTGCTTGTAAAAATTCCTTTTGAGAAGGAAATGCCCTAGCTTGTTCTCTAAGAGCCTCCAGTACATATTCTTGAATAGTTTCAGATGTAACAAGTTCAGTGGAAGAAGGAACTATTTCTTTTTGTTTCGGCATAAGTATAACTTCTGATTCTCCTATATTTTGAAACTCAGGAATACCTAATTTAAACCCTACTTCATCCACATATATTACACGTTCTAAAACTTCTTGAGTAATAGGAATTTTTTGAAGAACATCTCCTTCTTGTTTAAAATATTCCTGAGGTTTTAAAGACCAACTTAATCCTTCTTTAGATCCGTAACGATAAAGATACTTTGCTCCACTTTCTATTAACATTTGTTTTGACGCTTCTTTAATAGGACGAGCTAATTCAGGATTTTCTACAAAAGCTTTTAATAACTGAGGAGCTTCTTCTTCTCCAGCTAATTGTAACTTATAATCAGCGATAGCTCTATAAACAGGGTTTTGATTTCTTTCTAAAACCTGTTCGTAAAGAGAAATTATTTTTTTATCGGACATTTTAGGATTGATTCTTTTAGCTATACGTAAAAATTCTTCTTTACTAGGAGACACATGAGCTTCTCGTACTAATTCAGGCTCCGTAATACTCGGAGGAGATACCGTTATTTCAGGTCCAGTAACAGGTAAAACTTCTGGAGGAGTTTTAACTAATCCGGTACTGGGAGCTGAAGGTTTTATAGGAGCCGGTACTTGTTTAATATTAGCCCACCGAGGCACTCTAACTTTATCTCCTCTTAATACTGCTGATATGTATTTATTAAGATATAATTCCGAACCTTCTGATATCTTAACTATATTACCTTGAGGATACAATTTAGACGTATCCAATCCTCCTTTATTTAATCTAGCTTTCAAAGGAGCAAACGTTTCTTGGATATGTTTTAATTCTGCTGAAGTTGCAGGACGAGTTGCTGCTAATTCTGCTCCTCTTGCTGCCAATCCTATCATAGGAGTTTCAACTCCCATAGCCGTTCCATAAGAAGCCATAGCCACGTACCAATTCGGCGGTTCTGTGTTCATAATAGACTTATAATAATTACGCCATATCTGACCATAGTTACCGTATTCCTCTCTAGGAATTTTACGAAAAGGTACGTAACCTTGAAAAGCCTTACCCAAAGTACCTCCAACAGTTTTACCTTTCGGTTCTTGTAAAGCGGTAGCTATGGTCGATACGGGTTGTTCTATAAATCTCCAGTAAGGCCATCGAATAGCTGTCATAACTTTACCTGCAGTTTCCAATGTTTTTTCTACTCCCGACTTAGATTTTTCGTCTGAAGTTTCGTTTATAGGTTTTTTAACAGGCATAGCGGTTGTTAAATCAAAAGCAGGAGACCTAACTGTTTTTTGATCTTGAGACTGTTCTACAGGTATAGCTGTTTTTAAATCAAATGCCATTATTCTACTTCCTCAATTCGTCCGTCCGGATAAACCACTGCCCGATTACCGTTAGCGTCTATCATTAAAGTACCTTTTTCACCTGCTTGAGATACTAAAGGATTTAAAGACTTGGCGGTAGAATGTAATATATCTTGAGTTGCTTCTTCTATTTCTTTGGCGTTGTAATTATTCTTAATTCCTCTTTCTAATAATTCCTTAACCATATTATATCCGTATATTCCTGAAGGAGCAACCGCTATAGCAAACGCTTCAAAGGTCTCTATAGCAGTTCGTAAAGCTTGGGAGAATGCATTGGGACGTCCTTTACCCACAGCAGCGTCAATAACTTTATTAACGTATAAAGCTGCATTCGTAGCGTCCTTGGTAGTAATTTGTTTCTTTTTATTTGCTTCTCCTAAAAATCTATGAAACTGTAAACGTGTCATTTCAGGATCGGTTAATTTTTTATACAAGTCCATAGACACGTCAGCGTCAGATTCGTATAACCCTCCGATATTGTTAGGATCTCTTTTTGCTTCTAATACGTCTGCTCCCCACTGAGGATCGATATCTCCCTGAGCCATCATCTCAATTATTTCTGTGGTACTTACTTCGTTAATTCTTCCGTATAGATCGGTAATATTTTTCGTCCACTTAGCCTCTTGTTGAACCTTAGCTAAGTTGTCATTTTTCTTAATTTTTTGAGCAATAACCTCTAACCACTTGGCAGTTTCGTCTGCTGTTAATTCTCCAAACTCTCCGTTAAGAATAGAGTCTCTAGCCGAGTCTGCATCAGTTGCTATAGCGTCTCTAATATCTGATTCTTGCCAATCTTTTAAAGTAGCTTTTTCTAACTTAAACGCATTTTCTGGAGTAATGATTAAGGCGTTCTGATATTCTTGTAAAAGGTTTTTAAGTTGAACTTCTCTGTTAGAAGAATTCTGCATAGCGTCGATTCCTTCTAACATAGTTCTTTTAGCCAAGTCTATTTCACGGTCTCTTAAAATACCTCGTATGGCAAACTCTCCTTCTTGCGCCATACTAAAATATTTACCGTTAAAGTCGTCTCTTGCTCGAGGATTGGTAATTTCAGACGAAGCTTCATTTTGAATCGTAAGTAATCGGTCACGTAAGGTAGAAGCGTCAAAGGTATCCGGAGAAGAAATAGCTTCTGTTTTTAATTCTTCTACTCGCCTGCCTGCACGTAAAACTGCTTGATTAGCTTGATTAATTCTTTGAAGATCGTCAAAGTGATGAGCAACTTTTTCAATTTGTTGACCTACTTGTTGTAAAGCTTGACTTGGTCCAGTCAAAGGAGAAATTCTTCCTGTTGACGGTTGACTAGGTTGAGCTTGTGACTTTAATATAGGTATTTTTGCCATATTACCTCACCGTTGATCCTGATCGACTAAACTCAGACTCTAACAAATTAGGTCTTTGAGAAGGAGCAGTTCTTTGACCATAAGCAGCTGCACTGCTTAACAACGTGGTACCTGCTCGCATAAATCCTGTAGCTCTAGCAGAATAAGCTGAAGCTTCTCTCATACTTGCCTCTGTTTGTAGTCTATCTGCTTGCATACGACTATTAATATCGTTTATAATAATATCCAGTTCTCCTGCTTCTGCCGAGGCTTGCATTGCCTCTAAAGGAGAACCACTTAATAGAACGCCTGACTTAGCTGACAAAGCACGTTGAGAAGAAATATAGCTAGCCAGTTCTCTTTTCTCTCTTTTCCTAATTAAATTTCTACTCGTAGTAACTAAACGTGACTCAGCTCTTGCCAAAGCTGCGTTACTTTCTTCGGCAGCAGCTGCGGTTTCCCCTTCCATATAAGAACCTACTGCTGAAGTTATTCCACCTACTAATCCTGCGGTTGCAAAAGACATATTATCTCCTAGACATCGTGAACGTTAACATAAACCGAAATAGATAAAATTGTTACAGGTAAAGGCTGTGTTTGAACAATTTTAGTTTCTCCTTCCCTATCATAACCTGCCGGAAAATGAACTCGTTTTAATCCGGTAAATAAAGGAGGAGCTTGGTCATGTTCATCGTTGGTAGACCTAAATACCAATTGTTCTAAATTATCTTCCCTACCATATTGAACCCCTAAAGTTTCATAAAATCTAATTATAGACTGATATATCTTTTTCATTTTACCTTCTGCACCACCTGTAGCAGAACCGTCTATTATAGGTAAATAAGTAATCTGAGCGGTACTACCTAAACCTACATGCACCTTTGCTGCTTTATAGTCTAAGGTTATAGCTCCGCTAGAAACTGTCTCGTTAGGAAATACTGCTCCGTCAGCTAAAATTTGAACCGTTTCTCCTTCTAAATGGTCTAAACCTGTGATAGACGTTACCATTTTTCTAACTTCTCCACCTGTAACATACGTACTATAATCCGTACTTACTATGTAGTTACCGTCAAGATCGGTTAATTCAAAAGTATTAGCTGCTGCGTTAGCAACCAAGTAAAATCCTCCGTTAAGTTCTATAGTACCGGTTATATCGCTAATTTTTACTTGATCACCGTCAGAAAATTCATGTGCAGTAGAAGTAACCTGTATAGTTGTGGGAAGATAAGCTGAAGTAGGAGCAGTAAAGTTAGACGTCCAATATGCAACTCCTTTTAGTACTCTAAAACTATCAATCCATCCTTTTACTCCTATAGTACCGGTAGTAGTTTGGTTACCAACTATAAAAGCTGCAGTAACTCCTGTTAAGTTACCTATAGCTACTCTTTCAGTAAACGACTGATTTACTCCGTTAATATATAAAGACACAGTCGCACCATTACGAACTATTGCTATATGATACCACGTATCTACCTCTAAACCTGAACTACCGGTAGTATAATAATCTGCTATCGTTGTTCCTCCACTTCCTGCAGCAAAGTAAATTTTAGTATCAGCGTTGTGATAATAACATTGCATGTAATTACTTGAATTCTGAAAATGAGAAAATAAAACCTGAACGCTATCTAAACTACTAAATCTAAACCAACCGTCAATCGTAAAATCACCAACTCCAAAATCCCAGTCAGAACTATCAGGAAAAGAAACGTAGTCAGTATCTCCGTCTAACGTTAACGAAGTAGTACCAAATTTATAAATTGATCCGTCCAATCTAGCGTTCCCACCAAAGGTAGCAACTTGTCCTGTGTCTGCTGTAAAAGAAGTTGCTCCATGTGAACCGTCAAAGTCTGCGTAAAGCATTCTAGTGGTTTGCCAATTGTCCAACGATATCGATGTAATAGTTTTAGGATCGTCTAAGCTTAACCCACTATCTACAAAGAAAGCGTCGTCCTGATCGTCGAAATTTTGAGGCATTACGTACTCAACATATCTACGTGTAGCACTATTAATAGTTCTCTTAACTATCAACCATACTTGATCGTCTCCAGTTAATCCTGGAATTACAGCTACGCTCTCTGCCTTAGCTTGTCCGGTTTGAAAAGTTCCTCCTAAAATTTGACGTGTCCACCCTACCACCTCTTGATCAATTTGACGTGTTAAAGTAGCCAACTCTCCGTCACTTCGTACCAACCATAATACGTTGTTAGGAGACTGTTGATAAGCCATATCCACAACTCCGTCTTCTCCTAAAATATGGTTAGACAATAAGTTCATATCCTTAGCTTGATCAACGTCGTAATCAAACGAATATCCCAACTCACGTAAAATTTTAAGATTTCTCTGAACATAGTAAATAAAACTACCTATACGTTTAGGTATAATATTCGCAGCACCGTAAGTAGTCGAACGTTGAACGTTAATATTGGTAGGAGTAATAGGTTCGTTAGAAGAACCTGAACTAGCAGCAAACGTACCTCCAAACGTACCTATCTGTAAAGCGTTATTAGAAGAAGACATCCAACGAATAGCATTAACCTGTTCAGTTGCTATCGTATACTTATAAGAATCAGAGTCTCCGGTACCTGGAAAAAAGTCATTGAATACTCGAATATAACTACCCCATATAGATTGAGGACTGTTTGTAGTTCCGGCAAATACTAAACGTTGTTCATAAAACGATACACAGGAAGGATATCCTTCGTCGTCACTCCATGCACCTTCTGCCCAGTCGTCCGTTGCTGCTGGACCTGTATTAAGATTTCCAGCCGATCCATCTTGGTCAGCTAATACGTCAGCGGTAACCGAGGTTGCATTAACATAAGTTTTAATTTCAACGTGACCGTCTTTAATTTTCCATAAAGCTCCAACGTGATTTGCGTTAAACAAATCGTCCGAAGCAGTAAGGGTAATTCCTGCTCCAGCGTCTGCACTAGGAGTGATAGTAACTGCAGTAGTGTTATCGTCTAAGAAAGGACCTCCTAAAAAAGATACTTCTGATAAAGAAAAAGACGAAGCTGTTAGTCTTTCGAGTTTTCTTACTTGATGAGACGGATGAGTAAAGTAAGCAACGTCTGCTTCTTGTGCGTATTGAACGTCAAATAACTGTGCGGTAGTGTAAGGAGTGACTATTTCGTAAATTTTGTTAGCCGTACCTCCAGAAACATAGGCGGTATAGTCAGACGAATCGATATCACTGCCGTCCACGTCTTGAAGAGAAAATGTATTAGCTGCGGAGTTAGCTACTATAAACGTTTTACCGTTAAGCTCTGTCATGCCCGCTACGTCGCTTATTACAATCCAATCTCCATCGGAATAGTTGTGAGCTGCAGAAGTAATAACACATGGATCCGCTTTAGTTGCTCCGGTAATGGTTTTATCGTCTTCTACAACCCTACCGTTATTAGTATAAAACCTCATATACAAATTACCCATTTCGATTATATAAGTTTGAGAAGTAGAATACGTAAAATCTATAATACGTGTAGAAGCAGAACTATCTTTTACTTCTCCTACGAAATAAGTACCGGGTCTTCTTTGAGCTCCACCCGCAGTCAATACTAAAAAGTTCTCTATCTCTTTAGCTGCGTTCCGATAACGTTCGATATCGGTTCTACCTAAAAGAGTAGGACTTAATTCTCCGGCTGTAATATTGCTTTGTGCAACTGTAACTTTAGGCATTAGTAACAACAACAGGGATACCAAGTATCCCACGTAGTTCTTCCTGAAATAGCAGACGACGAATGCATTCTAGAAAACAACCATTCATCTTGTGCCGGAGCCAACGGAGTACCTTGTTGACTATCCGAAGCCACTGCATCAGGTAGTTTTTCATTTAAATAAACGTTCATCAAATCCGCAGCTAAGGTACGACTATTAGTAATAGGAAAAGCTAATTCAGCAGCTAATCGTCCTGCCAAAGCTGTAGTAAATTTAGGAGTATACTTGGTCGGGTCAGTAACGTTATAGGTATACATAATATACAGACTTGCAGTATCGCTTAATATCTTGTCCCCTTCTATTTTGACTAAAGCGTTCTCTACGTTGGTAAAATTAACTTTTAAACAATCTGTAGGTTTTTGGTAAACATAAGCAACTCCGTCGTCTGTGTATACCGGATCCTCGTCTAATAAAGCCAACGCTACTCTTTTTTGAGCAAACGTCCATGGACATGACGTAAGCAAGTCTTCTAAAATATAATCATATATAGCGTTACATTTTTTAGCTGGAGTACTATCGTCATCAATAGCGTTAATCGTATCTGCTCCTATAAGAGTCAACGCTAAATTACATATTTTAACTTTGGATGTTGCTGCCATCAAGACCTCCGTTGTAAAGCATTCCTACCAATACTAAAGTATAGAAAATATGACATCCTAACTGCCATACAAACGTTCCACCTGCGCATAAAGCAATACATATAAAACTAGATAAAATAGCCATAGTACGTCTATCAGCACATCCGGAACGCACCAACTGCCACTTATATTTACTTTTAATTAAACTACCTATAGCTAACAAAAATAATACCAATCCTATTAATCCGCAATTATAATATATTTCTAAATACTCGTTATGAGCTTGACGCATATAGTTACTATGACGTGTAGAAAAAGTATATCTAAAACTACCTATACCCAGTCCGGTTAAAGGAAATTTACGTGTAGACCCTTCCAAGAAAGGACGATTAACGTCTTTTACTAATTGAGTCCATATACCTATTCTACCTGAATCAGACATTAAAGTTCTTACACGTATGTCAGGTACGTACTTTAACCCTGTTAACAGCATAGCTCCTAACAAAAATAAAACAACTGCTCGTTTAAAATATTTTATTCCTTTAGTAGACATATAAAATAATAAAGACAATACCATACATCCAATTCCAACTGCACTTCCTGTAGCTAAAACTGCAGCAACCATAAGCCATACTTTCCACTTCTTTCCTAAATATATAGCTAAAGGAATTATCATTCCTAAATAAGGAGCTAGTAAAGTTGGTCCAGATAAAGTTCCGGACACGTGAGGCTGAGTACCTAAACCCATCCCACCCTTAGGAGTAGCTAGGTCAAAAAATTGACCTTGTCCTACAGCCTGCAATAATGCGAATACTGCCATGACCACTCCACACCATACCATTTTATTAATAATATCGTTGAAATTTAGTTTAGCTGCTGCGATTGCTTTAATTGCAAGAATACCCATAGAGATATGGAATAACGGTTGCCATATCCAAAAATTAGCAGCTTTTAAATCAAATATCTGTAGTACTGGTTTAGGAGCTAGGTTACCGCTTAATAAAATAAAACCCCAAAGAATATATATCCATTTATTCTTTAAGGGTTTAATTTGACCTTGATACAAAGCTAATAAACTTAGAGCTACCGCTAAATACGTGGCTGCAATAAATTTGGGAGTGCGGAAATCAACGTTAGGGATAACCAAAAAGGGAGTGATGAATAGCCCTAAGTTTATTAACTTTGTAACCATATTAACCTCCGTCAGTCCAACTACCTATTCTACCTTCTAGATACCAAGAGTTAGCTGCACCGCAAATTAATGAGATAGAGTCTCCGGTTACCGAAGCAGAAGATATTTTGTCTCCGGCATCAAGACCTAGATAGTAAATAGTGTCAGATGTGGAAGCAGGGTCAACCGAAATACCTATACCAGTACCGTCTACAAACGTATATCTTAAACCAACCGCTGCAGTTGGCAACGTATAGGTACAAGCAGTTGTTGCAATGAATACTTTACCGCTCTGCGTAGCTAATACTGTAGTTGCGTCAGTAGTAGAGTTAACAGAGTAAGGAAAAGTATACGCTGCAATTGCTGCAACCTCTCCGGTAGCTGTAATAACTTCATTACCGTCAGAAGAGGTTAACCCCTTTAAATACAAGGTTCCAGTTCTTCCTGAACGAGTGATGCTGCCTCCTGGAAAATTAAGATACTCAACAATACCTCTATCAGTACCGTTTTCCTGAAGACGTACCCCTGCGTAAACAGGAGTTAACGACATCACTGAAAACAGAAGAGCTAAAACCAAACATCCAAGTACTTTTTTCATAGCTTCCTCCTATCAAAGGAGCGAAGTCTCCTCCGCTCCCCTGACTTTCAATTAGTCGTTAGTATAAAGTACGGTCAATTTAATCGTACCGGTAGCTGCTCCAGCAGCAGTCGTAATAAGAATACGATTGTCTGGAGTAGATGCGGTAGTCATATCTATCTCGTAATTACGTCCTCCAATTGCATTTAAACGTGTAATCGTTTCAGAACCGGCACCATGGTCGGTTGCGGTAATGTAACGATCCGTATCCTCTGCGTCTCCAACAGCTAACGTGGTATTGTTAGCTAAGTCGTCGGAATGCAGTATTACTTCCAAGATCTGAGCACCGGTAGGTAACACCGGACCCATAGTAATTGTAGAACCAGCTTCCAACGCAGCTGCTTCGTACGTATCTTGGAAAACCTTTACCCTACCGTCCACGATACCAGGATTCATTCTGTTATCGATGGTAGGAGAATCGTACTTTGTTGCATTTGTACCTTTTACACTAGACATAACTTCATCCTCCTATTGTTGGGTTGTTATTATTCAGCACATGCTATCTGAATTATACGAGCTTCTTCCAAACGAGTTGCACCAATCGTCATGGAGAAGAAAACCTGCCACGCATAATTCTTGTCAGGTCTTTCGTCAATACGTCCAGAAGCTTCCTTTTGAATTGCCAGCTGCATTGCAGCCTTGTGATAGCAGTAACATAAACGACTGCTACTATCATCTGTTACTAAACGGTTAGTAGAAATTGTGACAAATTTGAAACCTAAAAAGGTATCAATATCGCCTTTAACCAACGCTCTAACCGTATTGTAATCTGCGCTAGTTATTTCAGTCTGCTTCAATAAACCTTCAATCTGAAGCGGAGAACATACGCAAACACGATCCTCTGCTTCTACGTCTGCGTTGTCTAACCTTCTTTTTGCTTCTAACAGTTTGTTAATTGTCAGTCCAGTACCACCTACTGCTATCTGATTGTCAGAATTAAAAGAAGTAGAAGTACTTCCAGTCTTGCCTGTATATGCCGTAGCATTATAGGCAGCAATGATAACATCGTCCATTTGACGTCCAGCTGCCATAGCAGCAGACTGAGAATAAGCACTCTTAGGATCGATGATCATGCTTAATTGGTCTTCTTTATCAAACAGAACGTTGTGAATAAAGTCCTGCTTGCTGATACGCCTTCTGTTATGGTCCGGATCAATCGAAGGAGTATCCTGATTACGTGAAGTCTTTGGAATCATGCTTGTCGAACCTAACTGATCGTAGAATTTATATTCTCCGGTAAAGTTAGTATCGACCAATACGGTAGGACGCAACTTAGAAGATGTCTGCTGGACAAGCTGCGTAATGTTGTCTTCGTATTGTCTGGTAAATGCAACTGTAACATTACCCATTTTTAAACCCTCCTTGTTAAGTTAGTATATCACTAGTAGATTGTCCTCAAAGGGTCTACTCCACTACATCCTAGGGCATCTGAATTCAGCTTTGGGTTCTTGCGAATTCTCCTTCACGTATTCAGAAGTTCTCCTAACTACTTGCCTCTGCTAGCTATTTTATATAGCTCTTGCACTTTCTTTACTGCTTCGTCATGCAGCATATGCTCGCCGTCATTGAACGGATGAGTTTTGTCTGCACGAATTTTCTTAATCTCCATTTCTGCTTCTTCTGGGGTCATTGTTAACGAACCCGAACCACGATCACCTAAACTATCCTCTCCTAGCTTGCTTGTAAGAACGTCTAAAAACTTAAGCAAGTGAGGATTGTTACCTAACTTGTCCTTTTCTAATGCTCTGGACAGTTCCGGACTACCGTGTTTTTCCACAATCTTAAGAACTCTATTTAACTTGTCATCGTATTGTCCTCCCCATTCAGCACGTAACTTGGTAAGGGTATCGTTGATAGACTGTTGATTTGCTTCTTCCGACTGCTTAAGAATGCCGGCACTTCTATCGTTGTTCCACTTATCCAAAGCTAATGCTTGCGCTTTAGTGAGTCCTATGCTATGAGCAAACTTCTTAAACTCGGCTACTTGCTCCGGCTTAGGAATTAAACTTTGATGTAGACCTTCCGTTGAAGCCGTTTCATAACCTTCTGCTTTTTCCGGTCTACCTATAGCATTATAAAAAGCGTCCCATTTTTCAGGTTTCGCATCTTTATCAGGAATATTAACGATATTAGCACCCAGCTTAGACTCAAGCTCGATATAAGACTTAGCTAGTCCGTTAATATCTTTAAACTTTTCTAAACTTGCGTGAGACGAAATTGTTGGATCCATTCCTAAACCTTCATGCCATTTCTTAGAACTGGTATCGGGATCCGGGTTTGGATTCGAGTTTGGATCCGGGTTTGGATCGGGATCAGGATCGGGATCCGAGCTACCTTCTCCAACACTTCCTCTTTCGTTCATCAAACCTCTAAAAAAACCACTCACATGGGTCTTGATTATCTTTAACAGGTCAAGATTATCCATTATTCCTCCTCTTCGTTAGGGATATCTAAATTCAAATCCCTCATATTTTCAATTGTTAGAAGCACTTGTCTTGCTCCTTCATTCACCAATATAGCTTGAGAATTTGACGGATCAAAAGTCGTATCATTTTTAAAGCATCGTTTACTCAAGTCTTTCAGAACCCTTTGTCCAGCTTCACTACCAAAGGTCTGGTTGTAGTCCATTTTAAGTTGTTGTAATTCTTTTCTCTGCTCTTCTGTCATTTCATTCCTTTCAATTTACTCTCTGCCGAAGCAATTTTATCAGCTGCTCCCGCACCTTGCTCAACAGCTTCCATTTGAGTTGCTTGCATTTGCTGTTGTGCTCTTGCTTCTCTTAACGCTCGAACTGCTTCGTGAGATCTCAGTATCTCCGGGTCTATTCCTTCGATATCAGCTAAAACATCAACTGCCTTGTCTGCGTCGACCTTGTCTAAAACATCCGGGAGTACTCCTGCCATATTAGCAACTCTGGTTAAGAAATTATCAATCGATACGATTTCATTTTTTCTCTGAGCTCTAGCCAGCGCTGATACGAATACAACGTCCAGCTCCTCGCCTTGAATCTCTGGCGGTGGCGGAGGAAGATAGCCGTCTTCAAATAAAATATTAAACGTTCTTACGATCTGAGGAGACAATACCTCTTGAGTATGCCTACCAACCACTGGACCCAACAATGCCATATTCTCTTCAATCCTTTTCTGAACTTCCGGCACTGTCATTTGCTTAGTAATCTGAGAAAACGCTTTAAACAAAGGTACGTAAAAAGCTTCTTCGATATCGTTTTTAACATCCATGATCATATCCATTCCGATACCGATATTGCCTTTAGTTTCGATTGATGTAAACTTCTCTTTAACATTTCCTCTTTCTAAATAATTAACTCCGGACGGATTGAGATTAAAAGGCAACATAAAACCTTTAGACGCTAGTATAACTGCCGGATCAACCACTTTCATTGCTCCTCGTATTAAGGTTTTCTTTTCTGCATTAATCATAAAGATATCTGCCAAGGCGTTCATAGCAGGAGAAAATCCCCACGCCTCGTCATTCTCTTTGTTAAACCTTCCTACTCCATACGGCAGTTCGTCATATCCACCTTCTACTAAAGGATGAATAGTTTCACGCTCCATCCACATCGACGCATAAGCTTTGTTTAAAGCATCCTCTTTAGACGCATCTCTAACGTCTCGTGGATATACTCCGTGAATAACTTCTATCTTTTCTTGCCTATCTTCTTTCTTTTCTGCTTTTCTTTTAACATTATCGCTTACTCTTTCCAATCCCCATCGATCGATCATTTGTTGAACCGTATACTTGAACAATCGATATACTCGACCTACTCTACACATATGATCTTCCTCAAACAAAAGCTCTCTGATAGGTATAGAAGTATACCGTACTCGACTCTTCGGATCCCGTTCGGAGTATACCGAACCAGTACCAAAGCATCCAGAGTCAAGGTAAAACTCTTCTATAATAGGATAAAAATTGGAGTTAGACAAGGTTTCTTCCACAATCTCGTTAACTTCTTTAAACCAAACCTTAACATTTCTCATTGCCATTTTCTTCTTGTTGCGTGTAGCTAACGAGAACCATTTAGAGTTAGGATTAGTTAAATGTGAAGCAAACCCTGCAGCCATCGTCTGTAAGGAACGTATAGCTACGCTGTCAAACAGTCGAGCAAAATTAAGCCTTTGACCCGGAGCACGGTCTTGTGTAACGAACGCCTTTCTAGGAAGACAGAACGTAGCTAGGTCTTGGAAATAATTTTCCCAGTTAGCTTTCTGAGACTTTAATAGGTCTACCTTTTTCTTTAATTGTTGCGGAGTCATTGTCATACCTTAGGTCTCCTTAAATTCTTTGTCATTTGAGTTTCTAACCTAGTAAAACCGTTAAGCTGTAAAAACTTTGCCAATCCCTGGTCTTCGGTAGGATCCGCTATGATCAACTGGGTTACACCAAGCTTAACACAAACCGCTTCAATATATTCTAGGAATAGTTTTACGTGCTTTCGATAGTCTGGATATACGTAAAGCATTAACTCTTGACATATTGTATCTTTAGTAATCAAAGCAGGAACAATCAAACCTGCAAATCCTCCTATTATTTCTTCCTTTTCGTTAACAAGCTTAAGAACTAAATGACCGTCAACACATCCCACCAACGTACGTATAGCTACGTCACGGTTAACCTCTTGAGCATAAACTCGATGTTCGGCTATGAACGCATCCAACAGTTTAGTTAATCCTCCTAAATCACTAAGGGTCGCTTTATGAACTTGCATTTATCCTCCCAATAATGTTTTACCCTTAGTCGATGCCGAATCTAAGTCAACTCCACCAGTAAGGATGGTTTTGGTTTCTCGAGACTTCATATACCTCGCTCGTTTCTTTGCCTTTTCTGTAGCTTCTTCTTCTGCTCTTGCCATTTCTGCTTCACGTTTCTTGGCATTATCTTCTGCTTCCTGCGCTGCTTTCTTTTGTTTCTTTTGAGCTTGCATAGAACTACTCACTCCATGAGCTATAGTTCCTGCTACTAATGCTGAAATGATTGGATGTGCTGCAACGAACGCCATATAATCCTCCTATAATACTACTCCGGTTTCGTAAGTACGTGGTCTTGACGTTGAACCTATCGGATGAACTATCGGAGTATAACCTGACTCAGCATATCTGGGATATTGTCTTTCTCCGGAAGTGTCAATCACTTTAAACTTTTGCTCAAACGCCCACTGTAACATTTTATATGCATCGCCTCGTCCTGGAGACCTGCCCAAGCTTTCCTTAATATCTTCCTTGTCGATCAAATGAATAAAACCGTTCTTCTCAAAATATAAATCCTCTTGCAAGTCTTCTATTAATTCGGTATCACGTTCATCCAACGCAGCTCGACCTGCCCTTGCCCTTCGCTGTGTAACGAATGCAGCCTCAGTTCTTTGGTTGTAATAATTCTCGTTATCTTCGTCTTCTGTCTTCAAACGTGCTGAACCATGGAATTTGATCAATTGGATATCTCCTAAGAATGCTTTGTTGAGCTTTTCTAGTTCTTGGAAAACAGCTATACCTACCCCATCACAGTCAACTATAATAAAGTTACCTTCATGAGCCTTGCACATTTCAACTGCTTTATGAGCTGTAACACTTGGAGCCATAGAAGTCTTGGTATATACTTCTATAATTTCTCCACCCTTGCCTGCCATAAGAACGTTATCGTCAACGCCTTCGCCAGCCGGATCAACTGCCACTCCACTATTAATACTATGCTGTGCTAGGAATCCAAACCTGGACATCATCTGCCGAATATCCGCTGGACCTAAAACATGGTTAACTGCTACGTCCGGTATCTGTCCTAGTACCCTGCCATACCAACGTGGATCGTCTTCTCCCCACTTCCTACGCTTGTCCTCGACCCATTTATAGGAAGCAAGTCCAGGTATCAAAGTACGTTTATGCTTGTAATTCGGGTTTTCGAGGCATGAGAAGTTAAAAACGATGTTGTGATTGTGGTCTCTTAAGCCTTTTGCGAATCTACCCTTAGCTGTGGTAGGGTTGCCAATGAATATAATTAAGTTGTTTTCAGAAGTAGTAATACCGTCAATCTGGTCAAAGATAGAATCCTCAACGGCTTGTGCTTCTGAAACAATCACGCATACATTGGGGCTGTGGAATCCTTGAAACTTTCCACCTTCGGCTGTTCTCGATGCCCCAGTATCCTTGGTAGTAAAACCAATCAAGTACCAATCGTGCTTCCTAATTTCTAAGTAAGGAGTAGCATATGCCCTGCCACCCAAGTCTATTTTACGTTTATGCCAATGCCCTAGCGTCTCTCCCCACATTATCTTTTTAACCTGCCGGTCTGTAGGAGCAGTTTGAATAACGTTGCTAGGACTGAAACAATGTAAGAACCATAACGATATCGCAGCACAGATATAATCCTTGCCTAAACTATGACCACTACCTATATAGATAGGCTTGCCTTCCTCAATAGCCCTAGGCAAGGCGCTAAGTAGTTGATCTTGCAACTTCCAGATAGCACCTACCCCTAATACCTCTTTAAGGTAAGATTGAGGCTTAGAACGCCATTTATTCAATAACTTCGATGCTATCTCCGGCGTTAACTCCTGATTCTGTAGGATTGGAGACTGTAGTGTCAACTATTTCCTCCGCTTTATCTGTTGCTAATCGGTGCAATTGCTCGACTACCAACGTTATATGCTGTGATTGGTCTATATTTACGACCGGACTATCTGTCCATCCATCGCCTCTATTCTTTAAATAAAAGATAATTCCTCCTGTAGGCGTGTGTGGACTGACCAGTCTTTCTGTTTGATAAGCTATAATAAAGTCCATAGCTCTTTTTATAATCGGAAAGAATGCGTCTCTTTTCTTATATTCTCTGAGACATCGTGAGGTAATTCCTAAAAATATAGCTAAACGTTCAATGGTTAAAGGCTTATTATGCTCCGAAGCCCAAGTAAAGTATTTATCAACTTGAACAGCCATAGCTTCTGGAGATTGAAAAGCCATTGGTTGACCGGGATGTGGATAAACGGAAGGAAGCTTGACAGTAAATTTCTTTTTCTTAATTAAATCTTTGGTAGGTTTCTTTTTCTTAATAGATTTGGTAGGTTTAGCTTTAGCCACGACTACTCCTTCTTAAATTAATCATAGCAAATCATTATAGTCGTGGTCAAGTCTAATTGTCCTAATTAT
>Ga0180433_10004580_pt1 | contig 19312 bp, 16 predicted proteins | sample SS_ome_8_FD_132980 | JGI IMG/M metagenome (GOLD analysis project Ga0180433, IMG submission 132980) | Hypersaline lake sediment archaeal communities from the Salton Sea, California, USA - SS_1_D_1 metaG | ecosystem: Environmental > Aquatic > Non-marine Saline and Alkaline > Hypersaline >... | reverse complement strand
GGGTTAAGTTCGCCTATAAATGCGATTTTTTTCCCCTTAACAGATATTCTAGCAGCACGGCCAGCAATAAAAGAGCCATGATCAGTGTCTTCAATGTCATAATCCACCCCTAACATCCGGAACAAATAATCCAAAACCTGCCGGATTTCTGTATAATCTGCATTTGCATTACAAGAAAGGACCGCAATCCTCTCAAAATCATTAATTTTATTATCTTTCATCACACTAACAATACCCTGTTCAAAAATCTTTTGAGGATAATCAATATGCTTGTTGCGCATCAAGACATCCATCAAACCCGGCAATAACCAAGACCTTAAAACAGAATAATTCAAAGAAGTATAATTCATTATCTCAACACAACCAAAATCCTTGATGTTCATTTTAGTAATAAGCAATTCTTTATTAGACAATATAGGACTTGCAATTTCTTGATAGCCCTGCCCAATAATCACTTCGCGAACAGTGTCAATAAAGTGACGCAAATCAAAAGTTTTACCGCGAGTATAAGAAGTCAAAGAAACAGACTTAATATTATCATAACCATACATTATAGCAATATCCTCTACAACATCAACAGGATGCATTATGTCATTACGAATAGCAGGAATAGTTACCGTATAATTAGAGAATTCGTAACGCGCCATCTCAAGCAGTTTCTTAACTTCAAAATCCTTTAATTCTAATCCTAAAATTTTTACAATATCCTCTTTTTTGAACTTTATAGAATCTGTCTTAAATTCAGGAGTCACAACAGAGCCTCGAGAATAACTTATATTGACAGAACAAATCTCAAATCCTCTTTCATAAAACAACTGCGCAAAAATATTTGCTGCAAGCCCAACAGACTCGCGATCAGAACCGGTTGCCTCAAAGAAAATTTCATCATCAGACAGTTCCAGCCTACCTGTGCTTTCTGAATTAATAATCGGAGGAAAACTTAAAACATTTTTGTTATCATCAATCAACAAAGGATATTTCTTAAAATCCTTGAGTATCCAAGCATATTCTTTTCCAGTAGGGTGCTGGTCAAGAATCTCGAGCAAATCCATCTCATTCATAAACTCCAATGGAACAAATTTAACACTCTTAGGCGAAACCGCCTTATAATGAATAGGAAAAGTAATCTTTTTAGCAGGATAAACACCTATTGCTATCTTTTCACGCCTGCGACCATACGCCTCGCAAAACTTTTCCTGCATCTGAATCAACTGCTTTAAGAAATGATCATCGATCTTTTTACCTTTTGCAACAAATGAAGCAATGCAAGGCCGCACATTTTTGACAGATGAATCAACCTTTATCTTATACGGTCCTTTGCTTACTTTGATATCAGGTATGCCTTTCTCTTTCCCAAGAACGCCACGCAAGAAAACAGCAAGCCCTTCAACAGACCACAAATAAGGCAGATTAGTATCATTAAACTGAACAGTAATATCATCACCAGAAACGTTTTCTAACTCTGCTTTAGCATAAGCAAGCAAATCCTTTAGATCAGACTGCTTAATTGTTTTCTTAACCAATGAATTCAAATCTTTTAATGAAAATGTACATGTTGGCATTAAATCACCTTAGCATTTCTTAAATACTCTAAATCATGCGAAAATAACTGACGGATATCCTTGATTCCGAGCTTAAACATTGCAATCCTATCAATACCAATCCCCCACGCAAGAACTGGCACATCTTTTCCAAGCAAAGGCACAACAACTTCTGGACGAAAAATGCCTGCGCCTCCTAATTCTACCCAGCCAAGAGCAGGATGCTTTGCAAATAATTCAACACTAGGCTCTGTAAAAGGAAAATATCCTGGAACAAGCTTTATTTCTTCTGCTCCTGCAAACTCTTTTGCAAACATCTCAAGCAATGCAAACAAATGAGTTAGGTTCAATCCTTCTTCGATAACAATTCCTTCTGTCTGATAAAAATCAACAGCATGAGTAGCGTCAACAACATCCGGCCGGAAACATCTAGCTATGCCAAAATATTTTCCAGGAATCTGTAAATCTTCTGATGCAAGCATACGGGCAGAACACGCAGTTCCTTGAGTTCTTAATACTAAATTATGCGTTCGTTTAACATCAAAATCATAACGCCAGCCTCTGCTGCCAGTATTGCCGCCTTTTTCATGCACTGCCTGAACTTTCTTAACAAGAGAATCATTTAGCTTTGCAGGTTTCTTTGCTTTAACATAATACGCGTCATGAATAGCTCTTGCAGAATGAAACTGAGGCATATACAAAGCATCCATATCCCAAAACTCAGATTCAGCAAGAGGCCCAGTCATTTCTGTAAAACCTAACTCTATGAATTTTTCACGAACTCCGTCAAGAAAACGAAGATAACTTTGTTTTTTACCTCCATAGATCTTAGGAACATTTACTTTTACATCATACCGCCTAAACGCTTTATCACGCCAGGAACCAGTACGAAGCATTTGCGGAGTCAAAGAATCAATAACTTTTCCATCACTTATTCCTAACTTAATCAGCTTTTTGCCTACAGGAAGCAAAGTAACATTTTTAATCTTCTGCAATTCAACTTTAACAATATTCTTTCTCTTCTTAAGATTAGTCAATGCAAACTTTTCTTCAGGCGCAAGGCTTTTTATTTCTAAAGGAAAAGTCTTGCTTAAAAAAATCTCTTCAGGAAGATCTTTATTTAAAAATTTTTTACCTTGTTCAGTAAGCTTGACGCGCAAATCTTTATTTTTTGTTATAAGAATCATAGCTTTTTTTCTAAGCGCTCCTAAGCATGTATTTAATTCATCCTTACTTAAATCTGCTTTTTCCAGACGAGAAAGAGACAATTCCTTATCTTTTAGCGCTTCAATAAAAATCCGTTCAGGCAGTTTTTCTTTAGAATATTTCTCTCCATTCTTGTCAAGAAGAACAACCTCTTTAAGCTCTGTATCAATATTGACTATCTCTTTATTTTGAAGCCACTGTAATGCGCGCATAACTTCAACTTCTTTCAATCCTGTCGCTGAAACTATCTGCTGAACAGTCTTAAATTTATCAAGAACAGGCAATACTTTCCGTTCAAGAGGGTGCAATGTTTCTGCTAGTTTTTTTAAGTCCATGATATCACAACAAAAGAAAAAAATGAAAAATTATTTTTTCATGCTTTTCCAGGTAGTATCAAACAAACCCTCCATAGCTTTTGCAAAAAAAGGAGAATTCACCCAGATACCAACATCATATGTAGGATGCACCTCCTTATCATCCAAAACCATGAAGACAATTTCTTTGCCGTCAACAATGCAGAACCGTGCTTTAGAATCAACATTACGCACGTCAGCAACAGAAGAAATCTCGCTGACGGTTTTCTTTGTTTCTCTGGTCAAAGGCGCAGCAATTTTTATTTTTACACCTTTTTTCTTAAGCTTTTCAAAAACTGGCTTTAGACCTTCCACTTTTCTCATTAAACCCTGCGGCGTGGTCATAATTGTAACAGATTTTTGAGCATTCTTAATAGTAAGCTCTAAATGATTATACAAATTATGCCTGCCTTTAATACTGCCGCTTAAATCAGTAGGTTCAATAACCTCTATACCCTGCTTGTGTAAAGACTGAAGCTCTCCAAGAACGGCGGTATTTTTCAAATCTTCAAGCCGCTTGACTTTCATGGACGCTTCTTCACGCATGTTCTTTTTGACACGCTCAATAACTTCAGTAGGCGGAACTGCAATATATTTAATCGGCTTGCCTAACTTCATTATCACAAAACCCTTTTTTTCAAGGCTTTCAAGAACATCATAACTTCTTGACCTAGGAACATTTGCAATGTCTGATAATTCACCAGCAGTCGCAACACCTCTAGACAATAATGCCGCCCAAATCTTTACTTCGTACAAGTTAAGAGAAAAATATCGACGTAACTTGCTTAAAAATTCTTCTTTAACTATCATATCTACCTCCCCCCTTTTTTTATTATTAACCTGAGGTAAAAATAAACCACTATTTATATGTTACGGTTTTGGTGTACTACAAAGAGGGGATAATAATACACACAAAACACATAAGTTTTCGTTGTTATCCTAAAGTAGAGAAATACCCTGGACATATATAAACATTTATGTCATCAAGAATAGATTTTTCAAATTATATTCACGAAAACAAATACTTTATCAAGACTCAATAACTCAATTTAAACCTCAACAGCGCAGCAATCCCGCCCAGCCCGTCTAATTTCTTTCCGCCAGAATGCTCCACAGAAATAATATGTATTTTTGCCCTGCTTTTATCTGCATCTTTCATAAGCCTGTCTAACTGAGAAAACTTTTCTTTTTCCCGCAAATCCATAATCAATGCATCAGTAACAAGCAAATCTTTAACAGCACCAGCATCAACCGCCTGCTGAACCTCTTCCATCCCGTAAGCAGCAAGGCCTTGCTTTGATATCTCTGAAAGAACTTTCTCGACAAGAGCCAATTCATCGCTGACTCTTTCCTGCTTTAATGCTTTCTGCACTTCCTCCCGCTTAAGAACTTCATTAATAGCAGATTCATCTGCCGAAGAACAAGACGCAGGAACAATCTTTTTCTTAAGCTCTTCATTCTGAAGAACCTTGAATAATTCTTCTTTCCAAAAAGCAGGACTTGCAAGAATTATTTTATCTAACTTAAAACGCTCATCATATTCTTCAAGCTGCTTAATTATTTGAGCATAAAAAGTGGATTTAACCGGCTCGTCAACTGCTTTTTTTGCCACATCGCCATGAATATGCGTCAATAATTCATAACCAGAACGCTTCATCAAAGCAAAAAACGCATCCTCCCTATCAAAAACACAAATCAAAATATTTAAAGAAGAAGATTCTGCAGCATCTTTGAGCTGTTTAACTTGAAAATCAGGCCATTTTTGTTTGACTAAAGTTATAACCGTGCCTTCTTCTATATTAAACGTGTGATGGCTGCCTTTTGCAACATCTTCTGGGCCCTCAACAATAGAACCAAGAACGCGCAACCTATTTGTAGTCTTTGAAAACTCCAGCTTCTCAACAGTTAAAACAATAAAAACAGGCTTACGAACAGCTTCTTTCTCAGAGCTTCCAACCTTTATCTTACGCAGAGTCTTACCTTTAACAATATCACCTACATCAATAATCTGGCTTAAATACCACAGATCATCCAAGGACTCAATCTTAATTTTTACAGGCCCCTTCTTGAAATCTGAACTTATTATCTTCATAATCTGGATTAAACCCTGCTAACATTTAAAACTTACCCTGCAAAAAAGAAAAACATTTATATATACTTTTGCCAGAATATATGCTATAAGCAATTATAATCAAAGATAAGTCAAAAAAAGGTGATTTGATGAAAAAAAGAGCGGAAGCACGATCTGGCGGAAGCGCTGCCACATTAATAGGCATAATAACAATACTTCTTGTTTTTTATATATTATTTTTACCGCCTGAAGCACGACAAGAGCTATTTGCTGAAGGAGAAAATTACACTGCTGCTGGAGAAGTCATACAAAAACAGACACTATTAACCGCACCAATAGGAAGAATGGACTATGTTGGAGAAGCAGACTTTGACCACTACCTGCCTAACCTGTATTTATATGAATCAAAAAAAGCAGAGATACTTGCAAACATAGACTCATTCACCATCAAAAAAACATTATATACAACAGACAAAAAAGAATACACCTTTGGAATAAAAGACCCTAAAAACACACAAAATGTATTCTTAAGCTTTGCAGCACCAACACACGAAGGAATTTTAAAAATAAAATTCAATGATTATGACATATTTGAAGGCCAGATAAGACAAAATAATCCTGCGCCTGTAACAATAAGCAAAAATTACCTGCAAGAAAAAAATACAATAGCATTCTATCTAGAAGGATTTGGGATGCCTGCCAGAGAATATGAACTAACAGATGTTAAAATAATAGGAGATGTAACTGATATGGGCAAGCTTGCCGGAAAAATAACTTTCCCAATAAGCAAAGAAGAATACAACAATCTTGAAAGATCCTGGATAGACTTTTATCCATTATGCGACCAGTTCAAAGTAGGAGTAATGGATATATACATAAACGGCAAAAATATATTTTCTGGCGTGCCTGACTGCGAAAGCCTTAACAGAAAAGACTTGTACCAAGAAGACTTAAAGCAGGGCAAAAATGAGATAGAAATACTATTATCTGCAGGAAGTTTATCATTAGAGCAAATAAGAATAAAAACAATGCTCGACACTGCAAAAAGTTTCATGGACTATTTTGACATAAACAGCGAATTATATCAAACAATAGAGAACGGAGTCAATGATGCAAAATTAACAATAAAATTCGTAGATGATGCAAAACTCAAAAATGCGCGATTAAACGTAAATGGAAGACTATACATGATAGACCAAAGAGATCCAACATACAGAGTAGACATATCTAATGTTGTTGAAGAAGGAAACAATTACATAGAATTAACGCCGCTAAATGAGCTTAACATCATCAAGCTAGAAATAACCGCGGAATGAAATGGCAACAGATTCTAATATTTCCAAGAGCAGATTTGAAGGATTAGGCATGATTCTTCTTGTAGGATTTGTGCAAGTTCTAGACGTATTCACCAGATATAAAGGAGGCGGAATAAGCTTTTACACCTGGACCTTATTTTTTGTGGTATATGCAATAATAGGCCTGGCATTTCACAGAAAATACAAAGACACAAAAATAATAATTGCGTGCTATTTTCTTGCGGCAATAATACTGCCTTTACTTTACACTTGGATAGGGCAATCTTATGTCTTAGGCGGAATGCTTATGATATTCAATCCAGTATGGATAATATATCTTTTATTGTTTCATCAAGAAACTTATCCTAAACTAAGCTTTCTGTACATAGTATTCTGGATAGCACTGCTTGCATTCTCATATATGCCAATGGTGCAGGATTATGCCGGAACGCAAGGATATGAAATACCCACAGTTTCTCCGGCAATCGCAATAAGTTATATGACTGATGCTGTTGTGAGATCTTGGTACTCGCTAACAGAAGCAGTTTCTGGATTAACAGAGACCACAATACGAGAAACAGAAAGAAGCATCAGAATAGCCTCAGGAGATTATTACACCGGAGAAGTAGACAAAGGCGCTGAAAAAATGCTTGGAGTGTTCTTATCTGCATTAAAAGCAGCACAGCCTAAATTTTATGCAGGCGAGCCAGTAACAGTGTATTCTACATTAAAAGCAGAAACAATAGCAGAACCATTAAACATAAAACTAAAATGCACAGCAGAAATGCAAGATACAATAAAAAACGCTGACAAAATAATTCCTAAAAAAGAATTCAAAGTAGAAACATTAGAAGAATCAGCAATAGACTGCATATTTGACAACCTGAATTCAGGACAATACAACTTTAAACTAACAGCAGACTTTACATTCTCAACAAGAGCATACCAAAGAGCATATCTCATAGAAAAAGAAAGATTAAGGGAATACCGACGAGAAAACATAGACCCACTAGAAGATTTCCCTAACAAAAACCCTTCAACAGTATACACGCAAGGACCAATAATGATAGGAATAGGCCAAGATATAACAACACAACCCGTAGGAATATATGCGCCTGCAAGCGGAATAACACAAGGACCTACAATCGGAGTTACTGTAGACAATGTCTGGCTGGGAAAGATGACCAAATTAAACAATCTTATTTTAATGACACCAAAAGGAATCACAGTAACAGACATTAACGGAATAAACGTAGAACCTACAGTATGTGAGCGACTGCCAGACGCAGATGCTGCAACATGCGACGATTCCATTGTTAATGCATATCTTCTTCCGCAATCAGAACTAAACAAAATAAACAAAGAAAAAGACATAATGGCCTACACGTTCCGCGCACATACAAAAATATCTGATTATAACAAACTAATGGGCCAGGACCCAATATCAATAAAGAACTTTAAAGCAACTGCAAATTATGAATACAGCTATTCTACACAAAGATCTATTGGTGTAGAAAGTCCAAGAGAATAAAATGAAAAAAATAATATTATGTTTGATGCTAGCAATATTTCTTTCAAGCTGCGGATATGTAACAACAAAAGAACAAATACAAATTCCTGAAGTTCACAAAGGCACAAAAGGCATAACAATGAGCTTTTTGCAAAACATGCCGCCATCAGAGCTTTATGAAAATAAATATTATGAAGCAGGAATAAAAATACAAAATGCAGGAGCAGAAGACATAAGACAAGGAATGCTTGCAATTGGCGTGGAAGAACAGCAGATGATAATTGAAGGAGAAAACAATAAAAGATTTGACCTGCAAGGAAAATCAGTCTTTAATCCAGAAGGAACACAAGATATACTAAGGTTCAAGATAAAACCCAGAGCATTAAGCCCTAAAATAGAGCATTACCCAACTGAAATAACTGCAACAGCCTGCTACATATACAAAACAGAAGCAACAGCATTGATTTGCATCGACACCGACATCGCAGGAACAATAAAAACAAAACCCTGCCAAACAAGAACACAAACCTTCTCAGGCGGACAAGGAGCACCAGTATCAGTAGTATCTGTAGAACCAAAAATGATGCTGCATGAAGACCCAACAAAAATACAACCAGAATTCTACATAACACTTCAAAATGCAGGCCAAGGAAACGCAGTAATACAAGAAAAGGTATATGATGCCTGCTCTGGAAAACCATTAGGAACAGAAAGCTGGAATACAGTAGAACTAACAGCTAGATTATCAGAACAAGAACTGCATTGCAGACCTGAAAAAATCAAGCTAACAAAAGAAACAAGAATAGTATGCACACTAAATGAAGGAATAGAAAAAACAAAAGGAACATACGCTGCACCATTATCAATAGAATTAAGTTATGGATACATGGACAGAATAGTAAAAAACATAGAAATAAAAAAAATAACAACAAAAAATATATAAAAACAAAAAGATAAACACATAAAAATGAGAAAAACAATAATAATCACATTATTAATAATAACATTTCTAATCAGCGCGTGTACTGGAACAGTACAGCAAACCCCAGAAACAAGCATAATCACGCAATACCGCACTGGAACACAAGGATTATCTATGAGCTTTGCACAGAACCTTCCGCCAGCAAGACTTTTTGACACAGAACCATTCAGTGCATTAATAGAAGTTACAAACAGAGGCGCATACAATGTGGGCGGACCGGGAGATAGAGTATACTTATCTGGATTTGACCCATCCATAATTACAGGAATACTAGAATGGGGCCAAGAAATACCCTATTTACAAGGAAAAACACAATATGTCACACAAGGAGGTGTAGATGTAGTAGGATTTCAAGGAAACATAGCACCGCTAAGACCAAGAAACATAGATGAATATCCAGTAAGACTATTGGCAACCGCCTGTTATGCATATGAAACAGTAGCAACAACGCCGGTATGCATTGACCCAAACCCTTATGCTCCAACAACAAGACCAAAAATATGCACTCCTGCAACAGCAGGACTTGGAGGAGGGCAAGGAGGGCCGATAGCAGTCACAAGCATAGAAGTAGAACCAAGCCCGGACAGAACCAGATTTAAAATACATATACAAAATGTCGGCGGCGGAGAAGTTTTCAGATCAGGAACAAACTATCTAGATAAATGCAGCCCATTCACAGAAGGCCTTGCGTTTGATGAAATAGATTATGTAGAACTAAGAGATGTTCAAGTAGCAGGAACATCGATAAAACCAACCTGCAAGCCATTAGACAACAATCATATCAGACTTACAAACGGGCAAGGGCAGGTATACTGCGAACTAATGACTCGCGGAGAAGATGCATATACCACGCCAATGAGCGTAATACTAGATTATGGCTACAGAACCAGCATATTTAAAGACATGAAAATAATAACAGGATATTAAAAAAAATAAAAATTTCATAAGAATATCCTGCACAACATAACGAAAAGTTTATATAATCCTGAGCCAACAATTTCTTTAACAAATGAGAGGGATTAAAAAAATGAAAAAATTATACTTTTTCGCGGCCATAATAGCACTAATATTTCTAATAGGATGCACTGGAGAAGGAGAACAAATAGAAATAACATCTCCATTCATAGGCGGAACAACAGGCGTTGTCTCTGAATTTGTAGATATGAGAACAGAAGTTTTTGACGGCGGAAGAGACCCATTTGACATAGTACTAAAACTAGAAAACAAAGGCGAAGCAGAAGTGCCAAAAGAAAACATAAGAGTAAAACTATCTGGAATAAATCCTGCAGAATTCGGAAAACTAGAAGAAGACATGACAGCCATGCCTCAGGATGATTTAACAGCGACAAGAAAAGACACGCAAGGAAACATACTTCCAGGAGCTCCGGTATTTGTAGAATTCAAAGAACTAAATCACATAACACCTATAACCTGCGGACAAATAGAACTGCCACTAAGAGCGAACATGTGCTATCTCTACAAAACACAAGCAGTAAGCAAGATATGCGTAAGAGAAAACATACTAAACCCTGCAGCAGGAGGAATATGCGAAATAAACGAAGACAAACCAATCTTCAACTCAGCAGGACCAATACAATTTGCAAACTTCAAAGAAAGCGCAAGAGCAAAAGACAAAGTAGGATTCAGCTTTGAATTAATCAATGCAGGAACAGGAGATGTATACGGCAAAAACACTTTATGCGATACTGCAGAAAGACAAAACAAAAACAGCGTATATGTAAAAGTAGAAAGCAACATGGCAGGATTAAGCTGTACAGGCCTAGAAACAAAGGGCAGATCTGCAGAAGGATACACTACTTTATTTGACGGCAAAAAAATAATCACTTGCACACAAACAATCAGCACACGAACAGACTTTGAACAATTAATAACACTAGAAGCGCAATATGATTATGAAGAATACATGCAGACAACATTAACAGTAAAAAGCTCTGGAGAAACAGCTTCAGAGTAGAATTTATTTTTTATTTCTTAAAATTATATTTTAAAACTATCTTAAAATTAAATAATATTACTTCTTAACAGCACAGATATGAGCAAGCAAGGCCTCTAACTGAACATATTCATCCGAACCTTCAACCAGCCTAAACTCAATCTCGCCGCATTTATCAACTAAAGAAACTTTCTGCCTTCCGTCAATCTCCAGATTCCAAATCTCTTTTTGAATCTGCTTGATAATATCTATACCTGAAAGACCATAGCGAAGCATTACGTCAAGCAACTGCTTTCTTGCAGAAAGAAAATCACCAGTAATAGCTACACTTAACAAGGATTTTATTTCTTGCGGCTGCGCAGTTGAAGCCATAGAATAAACAACATCCTGCGTTATTTTATCTGTTATAGATGCACAGCTTTGAAGAACATTTTCGAACTTCCTGCAGTCTCCGCCTGAAACCTCAATTAAAGCGTCTTTAGCAGCATCGTCAACTTTCAGATTTTCTTTTTCAACAATATAATTAACAAGCTCAAGCATGTGCTCTTTTGCAAGAGGCCGGAACCTGAACATTGCACATCTAGATTGAATAGGATCAATGATTTTACTGGAATAATTGCAAGCAAGAATGAATCTGCACGTTGCAGCATAATTCTCCATTGTTCTTCTAAGTGCCTGCTGAGCATCTCTTGTCAAAGCATCACACTCATCCAGAAAAATAATCTTAAAAGGAACATCACCAATCGCTTTAGTCCTTGCAAAATCCTTAACCTTTACCCTGACAACATCTATTCCTCTTTCATCAGATGCATTAAGCTCAAGAAAATTCTGCTTCCAATCAGAACCAAACATCTGCCTAGCAGTAACCAAAGCAAGCGTGCTTTTACCAATCCCTGCAGGACCTGCAAACAATAAATGCGGAAGATTCTTCTGCTCAACAAAAGCTTTAACCTTAGAAACTATCTCTTCCTGGCCTTTTATATCCTCAAATTTAGAAGGCCTATATTTCTCAGTCCAAATAACGCTTTGATTCATTAAAACCCCCGGTAAAAAATAACAATCAATACTGATTTAAATAGTTTTGGATTGACAAATAAAAAAAGAAAAATTAGATAATATCTTCTTCAGAAATCACCATAAAATCTCCAACAGCAATAACTGCAGAAAAAGGAATCAATAACTTGCCTTCTTTATCTTTTTCAAGCTCTAACTTGTCAGTGTAGCTTGTAGGACTTTTAAGTACGAGATTGATTAATTCACCAGACTTTGTTTCAAAAACAATGTCTCCAACCTCTCCAAAACGTTTTCCTGCTTTGCTTACTACTGTCTTGCCAATCAGTTTCTTTGAGAAATGCTTATCATTTTCAGCCATATTATTTCACCCTCAAAACTTCTTTTTATGCATTTTGATTAGGCGCTGTTCTATTTAAATGTTGCGCTTTTTCGGCGATATCATCACTGTAACATATTTTTTTCAGACCACACTTTTCGCATTTGTTGGTATTACTTACCTTTTTAGGCAAAATTCTTGCATTCAACATATTATTAACATCCTTAATAAGGCCTGACACCTGATCCTTTAAAAAAGGATTAATTTCAATACGCCTTGAAATATTCTCATCCATATACTTAACATAACCTGCAGCAATAGAAACATTAAAAATAGACTCCAGCATCAAAGCATATGCTGCAAGCTGAATCTTATGATTCTCCCAAGCACCTTCCCTAGGGGCAGAACCAGACTTTATTTCAATAGGAACTACATTATCAGGATAAACAAGAACCTGATCTACTTTTCCAGACAAACCTAAACTTTCAGCAGACACGCGATACTCTGATTTTATTTTAGGAGTAAAAGTCTCCCATAATTCAACACCATAAACATTCTTCTTTTCAATAAACTCAAATAAAGCATCAGCCCTGCTGACTGCTTCCTGCCGGAAAATAGGCTGAAACTGCTTAAAAGCAGAAACCGGCAACATTTTTGCCAAACTCAATTGCTTGCGGCTATTCAAAATAACTCTTCGCAAAACCTCTGAATAAACAGAATTATACTTATCAAAAATCTGATCTTTAGTTATCCCCTTGCCAAAAGAAGAAATAATATTCGCTTCGTGCTTCTCCATCTCCTCAAAAACCTTATGCTTGATAGCACCTTTAACAAGCAAAGCCTTAGGAATCTCTGAATACCCCATAACCTTCTCAAGAAACAATTTACGCGGACAGAAAAGATACGCAGTTAAAGAGGTTACAGCAAGCATATAGTTATATAATATAACTGAGTTTATATACTTTCGCAGAAAGCTTTTTATATTAATACCCTGAAGCAATCAATATGAATGTTGAAGAAAAATTTGAATTAATCAAAAGAAACACACAAGAAATAGTTACAGAAAAAGAACTAAAAGAACTTTTGAAAAAAAATAAAAAACCATCAGTATACTTAGGAACAGCAATAACAGGAAAACCACACATAGCATATTTTTTACCGATGCTAAAATTAGCAGATTTTCTGAAAGCAGGATTCAAAGTTAAATTATTATTAGCAGACCTTCACGGCGCATTAGATGGAACGCCGTGGGATGTTCTAGAAAAAAGATACAAATACTATGCAAAAGTAATGCCCTTGATGCTTAAGGCAATAGGCGCAGACATATCTGAATTTGAAATTGTCAAAGGCTCTGACTTTCAAATGAAAAAAGAATATTATTTTGACATGCTCAAAGTATCTACCGAAGCAAGCATAAATGACTGCAAAAGAGCAGCAGCAGAAGTTGTCAAGTTTGGAGAAAATCCAAAATTGTGCGGGCTGATATATCCAATAATGCAAGCACTAGATGAAGAATACCTGCAAGTAAATATACAATACGGCGGAGTAGACCAAAGAAAAATACTAATGTTTGCAAGAGAATTTCTGCCAAAAATAGGATACAAAGCAAGAATAGAAGTAATGACTCCTATGATACCCGGGTTAATGGGACAAAAAATGAGCGCGTCAGACCCTAAAAGCAAAATAGACCTTGCAGATGATGAAAAAGCAGTAGTAGATAAATTAAAAAGCGCATACTGCGAACCAGGAGTAGTTCAAGACAACGGACTCTTGTCATTTCTGAAATACGTAATAATGGTAATCAAAGGCGACAAAAAAGAATCATTTGTCATTGAGAGACCTAAAAAGTTCGGCGGAAATCTTGAATTTAAAACATATGAAGAAGTAGAAAAAGCTTATGCTGCAAAAGAACTACATCCATTAGATCTGAAAAATGCAGTAGCAAAAGAAATAAACCAGCTTCTAAAACCATTCAGAGAAGAAATAAAAGAAATACAGAAACTGGCAAAAGATGCATATTAAAAACAAAAAGAAATATTATTAAATTTTTTTAAACCTTCCATTCTTCTGGAAAAGCTTACCATCTAAATGAATCGTAGCATTTCTTCTAAGATCCTTGACAATATCCCAATGCAGGGCAGAACGGATTTTTGCATTACATTCTTTGTAGCCATGACCTAACGCGAAATGCACTGTGCCGCCTATTTTTTCATCAAAAAGAGTATTCTTAGTGAACTTTTTAATATTATAATTACAACCAATGCCCCACTCTCCAACAAATCTTGAACCGCTGTCCAGATTAAGCATAGCTTTTAAAAAATCAAGACCAGAATGAGCATTTTCTTTAACAACTTTACCTTTCTTAAACTCTAAATAAATTCCTCTGACTTCATTGCTTCTATACACTGCAGGATAATTGAAATTAATATGCCCATTCATAGAAAGCTTATCAGGTGCAGTAAAAACCTCTCCGCCAGGCATATTATTTGTGCCGTCACCTAAAACGCATCTGGTGGATTTAATAGTGAATTTTAAATCTGTTCCAGGACCAACAATCTCCACCTTTTCAGAAGAATTGACAGCATCAGCAATCTTTTGAAGCTTTGTTCTAAACTTAGCCCAGTTCAAATTAACAGCCTTAAAAGCAAAATCCTCATAATCCTGCAAAGACATGCCTGCATTCTGCGCATAAGCAGTTGTAGGATAATCAAAAGCAACCCATTTAACATTTTTTAAACGATACTTTGAAATCGGCCTCAACACTTTTGACCGCACAGCAATCTTTGACGGATCAACAGTGCAAAACTCACTAGTATTAACAGGCGCTCTAATAGAAATATAAGCATCAGTATTCTTCATCTCATACATAGCAATCTTTGGAAAACGAGAAAGCTGATGAGCCTTAGCATACTTGTAAAACAAATAAGCTGCACCTGGTACTGGGCTTCTAATGACTGGATGCGCTCCTCGCTGCAGACACATCTTATAAACTTCAAGAACCAATGGGCTTGCAGCTGGCGGTGCAGTAATCACTACGCGTTCACCATCTTTAACACTTGCACTGTAATCAACAAGTACTTTAGCTATCTTTTCAATACGCTTATTGCTCATTGTATAAATGTTTAGAACAATTATATATAAATGTTACGACGTTAAAAATTTAAAACAGTCCCAAAAATCAGGAATAAATGTTTTACCATAAAGTTTATAAACCATCCGCTCATAGAAAACCCAATGACAAGCAAAGATGATGAAGTTAAAAAAATAGTATACGGCTACACAACAGATAACAGCTACCTAGAAGAAGAAAATAGAGTCTTGCAGGAAAGGATAATCAATCTAGAACAGCAACTGAGCAAATTTCTGGGCACTCCGTTAATATCCTGTGAAGTAAAAGAAATTATAGACGATAAGGTGCTTGTAAGACTGCCAAACAGCAACGAATTCTTAGTAGAAATGGCAGAAGGATGCAGCAAGCTGTTACCGGGAGATACTGTTCTAGCAGAACAAAAAAATCTAACAGTTGTCAAAAAAATATCCAAAAACAAAAGATTTGATGTTGAAAAGTTTGTAATAATTGAAAAACCAAAAACAAAATGGGCAGACATAGGCGGATTAAAACCGCAAGAACAAGAAATAAAAGAAGTAATTGAACTTCCTCTATTAAAACCAAAATTATTCACAAAAGTAGGAATCAGCCCGCCAAAAGGACTGCTGCTGCACGGACCGCCAGGAACAGGAAAAACATTACTAGCAAAAGCAGTAGCATCCTCAACAAACTCAACATTCATAGAAGTAGTAGGTTCAGAACTAGTGCAAAAATTCATAGGAGAAGGCGCTAAATTAGTAAAAGAAATATTCCAGCTCGCAAGAGAAAAAGCACCCTCTGTCATATTCATAGATGAAATGGATGCAATCGCTGCAACAAGAATGGATGTAGGAACAAGCGGGGAAAGAGAAGTACAAAGAACATTCATGCAATTGTTATCTGAAATAGACGGATTCAAACCTTTGGATAATGTAAAAATAATAGGATGCACAAACAGAATGGATACGCTAGATCCTGCAATAGTGAGACCTGGCAGGCTTGACAGACTAATAGAAGTAGGTCTGCCAACAGAAAAAGAAATCCAAGAAATATTCAAGATACACACAAACTCTATGAGCCTGGGCAAAATAAACACTAACAAAATAGCAAAAGCAATGGAAGGATTTAGCGGAGCACAGATAAAATCCGCAGTAACAGAAGCAGGATATTTTGCAATAAGAGAAAATAGAACAAAAGTAAAAGAAGAAGACTTCTACAATGCAATAGAAAAAGTGGCTGAAAAAGAGGATTTGACGTACAAAGAAATGTTTGGCTAAAAAAAATTTGTGCGCGCTCGGTCTTCCAAAATATCTCACTGGCCTATTTCTAAGCCTCGATTGGGATTCACCTCGTCATTGCGCTTTGCACTGAATATAATATAGAATCAGAGTATTTAAAGTAATCGGAAAAACAATAACACGCTACATTTAAATGAAACTATCGCCTGCAGTTCAGATTTATCAAATAAGACAGATTCTTTTAATAACTACATAAGCATCATTGTAATTTGAAATCAACACAAACTCGGTAAACACCAGGAGCATAATGGCCTGCCTTGACTGTTCTAAGAATGCGGCATTTCTTTTTGTGCTTTTTGCATTCATCTTTAATCTGGTTCCGAATATCTTGAAATTCTTCTTCTTTTCCAAAAGTATAGAAATGAATAATGGTGCCTTTTTTAGCTGCTTTGAAAGCAGTCTCAAGAAAAGTCAATGCAGTCTTAGGCATAGGCATCAAAATTCTGTCAAACTTCTGCTTAAGTTTAGGAACAACCTCTACAACATCGCCCTTAAACAAAATAATCTTATCCTGCATCTTGTTTAATTTGACATTTTCCATTGCAAACTTGTGGGCAACAGGATTAAGCTCAATACCATAAATTATCTTTGGCTTTGCATTTTTTGCAATAACCAACGGATACGGAGCAACACCTGAAAACATAATTAAAACTCTTTCATTTGGTTTTACCTGGCCTGCAATTCTTAAGCGCTCTGTGCCTAAACGAGAAGAAAAATAACACTTTTCTAAATCAATCTTAAGCCGCACCCCAGACTCTTTATACTCTGCAACCTTAGTGTTTTCTCCTGCCAATACAATAAGCTTTTGTCTGCGATATTTCCCATAATGAATCCCGCTTTTTTTTACAACCGTCTTGACTGGCTTAAACAAATCAATCAAAGTCTCTGCAATAATCTTTTCTTTTTTCTTTAACTCCTGTGGAATCTCAATAATAGCAATACTGCCCACTACATCAAAACTAGACCTCATGAAAGACATTTCTTTCTTGGTCAATTTCTTTTTTAGTGCTTCTTTTAATGAAACCATTTTAAATTGCTATAATGAAGACCCCTGCAAGCATAATGCAACAAGCCAATGCCTTATGAAAAATCCTTTGTTCTTTTAAAAATCTGCCGCTCAATATAACCGCAAATAAAGTGGACAATCTTTTGACAGGAGAAACAAGACTGACGAAAGTCAAAGAGATTGCAAAAAAATAAGCGAGATTAGAAAGATTAGCGAAAAAAGCATTACCTAAAATCCATTTTCCAGAATTACGATAAGCCTGTATAATATCTTTAAAACCTCCATAAAAAAATAAAGTAATCATAAGAAAACAAAATGTCTGAAAACAATAATGATAAAAAATCAACGTAAAAGGAGACACGATATCAATTATGAATTTTTCTCCAATACCAATAACTGCAGAAAGAAACAAACCAAAAAATAAAAAACCAATATTTTTTGTTTTAAACAAGCTGATTATAGGAGAAAACCAATGGCCAGACCTGTGCTCTGCCTCCAGATAATACGTTCCAAAAATCAAAAAACCAACGCCTAAAATTTGCTTGCCTGTAATCTGCTCACCGAGCAAGAAAAAAGCAAGAACTATTATGAACAAAGGCATAAGATTTGTCAAAGGAGCAATAACTGACAAGTCCATGTGCCTATAAGAACGAGAAATAAAAGTCAATGCAACAGCAGTAGTCAAAGAAATCAAGAATATAAACGCCGCGACAGTTAAAGGAATCTTAAAAACTATAAACGGTGCGAAAATCAAAACCACCAAAAGTTCAGAAATCTTAAAAGCAGTCAAGTACTTAGAAGTATGCTCGCCTTGCAAAGCTTTTTTCTTAAAAAGCAAAGCAATAGATCCAAGTATAGACGATGCTAAAATAAACCATATCCATTCCTGCATAGTCAAAAATCACCTAATTTTTTTTGCTGCCGCTTCTCGCGCTCTTTTAAAATAGGCTGAAGCGTTTTTTCAACACGTTCTATGTTAAAATCATGATTATCCACTAAGAGTTTAATTATCTTTTGCTTGTCAGGAGTGTTAAAACGTATCTTATAATCATCAGTAACTTTCATCTTCTTAATCAAATAAAAAACATCTGTCCAAGGCATATCATAATGCTCATCCCACTTGACCTGAGAAAACAAGGAATCATAATCATCAAAAGACCGGACCATCTTTAAAGCAGTCTTAGGACCGATACCTTTTATGCCTGCAGGATTATAATCAGTGCCTACCAGCATGGCCAGAACAATCAATTTATCCTGGTCAATTCCTAAATTATTAAGATTCTTAGCAAGATCAATAAATTCCGGCTTGACAGTTTGATAAGCCATAGCCCCAATCTTCTTACGCCTGCCAGCAATAGATAAATTCCTTACAAGACGATCTGCACCATGAATTAAAGAATCAAAATCCTGGCTGACAACAGCCCAAGCCTTATTCTGCCTCACAATATGAGCAGCCTGCGCTTCTCCTTCAGAAGGAGCCTGAACAACCGGCAAACCTAACGCAGAAACCAACTCTTTAGCCTGCTTAACCATATCACCAGTAAGAACTGCAAACCTGCCGCCATACTTTTTCATAGCAGCAACATCCTCTTTAGACAATGCTTCACGATATTTTTTCTTGGCTTCAAGCTTTAATTTTTTCCTTTTTGCAATCTCTCCAGCTTTAAGAGCAGGCTTT
>Ga0180433_10004578_pt1 | contig 19313 bp, 14 predicted proteins | sample SS_ome_8_FD_132980 | JGI IMG/M metagenome (GOLD analysis project Ga0180433, IMG submission 132980) | Hypersaline lake sediment archaeal communities from the Salton Sea, California, USA - SS_1_D_1 metaG | ecosystem: Environmental > Aquatic > Non-marine Saline and Alkaline > Hypersaline >... | reverse complement strand
TGTTGGTTTTCATTTTTTCCTCCTTCGACGTAATATAGTAATCAATAAATAAATCTGATGTGAATAATAATAATATATTATGTGCCACCTTGTGAAATTTATTAGAACTCGAAAGAACATAATCGAGCGCTCATATCCGAAATAAGTCCTCTATTGCTGAAATACCATTCAAGGTCCTGATTACATTCCGATGTCGTTCTTTAAAGTTCTAAAAAACTATGTTTTTTCATATAATATGAAGATGAATATGAGGGGGTAGGACGGATGAAAACCAAATTTGAATTCCTCATTCCAAGGTCAGGATTAAGTTTGATCTCACAGTTCCTTTTTGTCGTTCTTCTGTGTCTGCCGCTTTTTTCGGAGGTTATTGATGAATCGAAAAAGGTCAGATGGAAGGGCATGGCTCATTATCATTATGACTACAAGAAGTTGTACCAATGGAATGCGGACAATCAAAACTGCAGTTTGAAAGCAAACTCAGATTGGAATTCGGCTTTGGATGTCTTCATGATTGTTTCCTTTGAGGGACGAGAAGGCGGCAGTGCAAGCGAGCCAAAGACAAAGGCTGCTTACTATTTGCTTGTCAACACAGACTGCCAGTGGAAACGCGACCACGAGATCTGTGCCGGTAAAGTAGAGATAAACGCGGCCACTTGGGAAGACCGACAAAAGGGAACCCGGAAGGTCTCGCCGGGTCATACGGGTCAAATGACTACGAATTTGGATACAAAAGGATATAAGAGCGAGGCCTCACTCGATCTCTATGTCGATGAAGAATCCCGGACATTCACTCTCATGGGTCAGGGAGAGGTCAAAGCTCCACGGCCTGTTTTTAAATCTGAGGAAGTTTTCTGCGATGCCTGCTCTGGCGAAACAGATAGAAAGACAGAAAACCAGACTTATCCGGATACCGGGGCGATGTGGTTCTTCAATGTGCAGGGGAAATTCTCCGGGAATGTCATTTCCGGGACAGAAATTCTTGAGGACGACGCTGCCATTCCAGAAGGCGAAAAAGATACGCCCACCTGCAATACTCATATGAGCTGCGGCTTTCCCACGTTTCGCTTGGCGCCAACAGAGTTCTTGAAAAGAAAGACCGTCAGCTGGAATTTTCGACGTGTCGATGAGGATGATTGCCTGGGAATGGTAACTTACATCCGGGGAGATGTGAAAATAAACGGCAAAAAAACTGAGATCGGACCTGTACCGCTCTCCGGAGGTTCAAGCATCGAAACTGGGCCTGAAGGAAGGGTCATGATCGTTTTTCCCGAGCAGGGAGTTGAATACCGGTTCGGATCGAACACGTCTCTGAAACTTCCCGATCCCTGTAAAAAGGTGAGGGTATCACCGGATAAGCTTTTAAAAGGGATGCTTTATGTCCTTCTCAGTTCACTGGTAGGCAGCACAGAAAAGCCATTTCGAATAAACTGTGGCTGGGGTGGCAGCGGGGTTCGAGGCACACCACTTCCTATACTTGAAGGGGATGGGAAACCGGTGCAACTGGCATCGCTAAAGCCTGTATTTTTTCGACCTCTCTTAGCTCAGAGCGAATATCTGTCCATGCAATTGACGGAGCTGGTTCCCAATGAAGCGGAGATGCAGGAGGCTGTTCGAGTGTTCACGGTGGAAAGAATTCCGGATGACTATCTTCGGATCCAGGCGGTCAAGGGGGCGATTCTGTTGAAGGATTCATCTGGAGAGGAAAGAATTTTGGATTCAGGGGAGACGTTCCGGAAGAGTCTGAAACCTGGCGAAGAGGCCGGGCCGATGAAAGAGATTTTTATTGTCGTTGACAAAAAGTAGTCACATGATTGCCTGTGTTCAGGGAATAGCAGGTTCAATTCACCTTTAAATTCCCTTGGCCATACCGCGGCGCCGAGGATCTGCGACTCCAGAAATCATCCCAGTCTCGTGGTCCAGCATGGCTCCGTGGCAGCTTCCCATGTAGACATACCACGGGCTAACCTGCATTAGCTCCATTCCCCGCTCTTCAACCTTCCTGAGGATTTTTTCCGAGAAGCTTCCTTCGACCTGAGTTCCGCCGAACTGCTGATCGGTATGTCCGAAGCGTGGTTGCATCACCGACTCGCGAAGATCCAAACCGTATTCGACTACATTGACCACATTCTGCAGCACACACTCGGTAAAGGCTACGCTGGGCGAAGCTACGGTGAGCACGGGTTTGCCATCCTTGAAGAGCCATACGGATGTGGCGATTCCCTTCGGGAAGGCATACTTGATATTGTAAAGAACTCGATTGAGCACAACCCCGTCTACAAAGATTCCTGTGCCATAGATCGAGGACGAGATGGAGTGATCGCCGCTGGCCATGTTTCCTTCGCTGTCGGCAATGGCCAGTGCACAGGTGCCCGCATCAAAGCCGCCGAATGGCCGGGGTGGACCTTTTTCGATCAAAGGCCAGAGCTGCCGGGCATATTCCTTGGAGACCAACTTGTCGTGGGTCTCAGGGTTGTACTGCAAGCCTGTGTGCCACATCTCCTGCATGATTCGGATAAGGAGGTAGAGGGAATCAGCATTGTCGACTGGCCTGCCCCGCGACCTCAGGTCGCCCGTCTCAACCAGGTTGAAACCGAGTCCGAACATGGCCAGCGACGGCGGCCCGATTTCATAGCCCCGGAATGTCGTTGTGGCCGGTCCTTTGCCGCTTCCCGGTCGCCAGCCGTCGGCGTACTCTTCTGGTTTATAGCTTTTGAGGTCGTCCTCAGTGATTCGCCCTCCCCGGGAACGGACTGCAGCCACCATGTTCTTGGCCCACTGCCCTGTGTAGAAATAATCCGGGCCCTCATCCCTAAGGCGCTTGAGAGACATCGCGAGCTGAGGCTGGCGTAAGGTGTCGCCAACGCCGAGCATATGCCCGTTCGGGAACCAGATCTCGCGACCCTCGGGGTAGCGGCCTACGATGCCCTTCTTTTCGAAGGTCCAGCCCCAAAGCAGATGGTCAATGATGAGGCCGTTTTCGGCGATATCAATGGCCGGCTCGAGCAGCTCAGCCCATGACAACCGTCCCCATTTCTTGTGGGTGATATCGGCGCCGCGTACCCAGCCCGGCACCATCACTGCGCGGCCGGTCATGGTCTCGCCAGCAGACATGGATTCCTGGGCAGCTTTAGGAGTTGCAAAGGAGCTTGTGCCCTCAAACAATTTATTCTTGGCAGCGTCATAGTAGTGGATCCACCAGCCACCTCCGAGGGTGGTCATGGTGGGTTCGAGAACCACCTGAGCAAAGGCTGCGGTGATATACGCATCGGCAGCGGTGCCGCCCCGCTCGAGTGCCCACAATCCGGCCTCAGTAGCCACCGGGTGGGAGGAGGATACCATTCCGCGTCGGCCCGTGGCGGCGATGTGCCCCGGAATCGGTGTCAGCGGCTTGAGGTCCGTCATGGCCATCTTCGACCAGCGGCCTCCACCGACCTTGGTAGATCCATTCCCTCCAGCAAATGCGGTTCTTATGCCTCCGGATGTGGCGGCCACTCCGATCGACGCGGCATTTTTCAAGAAATCTCTTCGGTCCATGTCATCCTCCTCAGCGGATAGTATGAATCAATAAAAGCTGTTCCCGAACTGACTGTGTTTTATTGCTCCAGGATGGGCAGGACAAGACGAGATGGTGAGTGTTGGGAGCGGAATATTTTTTGGGTCGCTTTTTGGTAATCGTTCTTTGTAGCACGGTAGATATTCGTGAATGTTTGCGGATTGCGGTCAAAGGCCGGAAACCATGAACTGTGCACATGAACCATGATTCTGTGCCCTTTTTTAAAGGTGTGAAAGCGGTCTCTTATTTCAAAGTTTATAGGAGTTATTGCGTTTGGGGTCATGGGCTCTGGATCGGAGTAGCTGTTGCGGTATTTTCCCCGCATCACCTCCATACCCACCAGCATCTGGTATCCACCCATTTCGACATCGCCATGATCCGGCGCATCATTCGGATAGACATCGATGATCTTCACGAACCAGTCACTGTCTGTTCCGGTGGTCGAAGCAAAGAGGTTGGCGAGCACAGGGCCGGCAATGGTGATGTCTTTGTCCAGGACTTCTGTCTGGTAGACCAGGACGTCAGGCCTGGTACTGGCATAGCGTTGATCTCCGAGCATGTTGCTGTAGCTGTATTGACCCATCCGTATGTCAGGTGTGAAAGGGACTGGCTTTGCCGGATCACTCACATAGCTGTCATGTGCATTTTGACTTTTTTCTTTCGGTGTTTCAAAAGACAGTTGGCCGTCTTCCTGTAAGTAGATGCTTTTTTTGACAACGTTATCCGGAGGCCACTGGTCGAGGTGGTGCCAGCGGTTGTTTCCCGTTTCGAACACAGTGGCTTCGGAGGGGGACCAGTTTCCTTCGTCTTTCAGATAGTATCGGAAAAAGGGAAAGATGATCTCCTTCTGATAGTATTCAGACGTTTTTGAACCGAACCGGATATCTCCATGTTTGGATCCGTCGTCTCTGCGCCATCCTCCGTGACGCCACGGGCCGACAACTAGCGTGCTTTTGTTGCCGGAATTCTTTTCTTCTATGGCCTGATAGGTGGCTATAGCCCCATAGGGATCGCAGGAGTCAAACCATCCGGCCACATTCAGGACAGGGATCTTTATATTGTCAAGCCACGGGGTGACATTTCTGCTTTGCCAGAATTCATCGTAGTCCGGATGGTCGATAATATCCTGCCATACCTGTGTCATGAGCCCTTTGAAATGCCTTTCATTGAATTCAGCAATAGGTCCTGCGTTCAGGAAGAACTCGTAAGCCCAGGGGGTTCCGTATTCTATATCTTCCGGCGAGACGCCGTCCAGCTGTTCTCGATCTGGGCCGCTTATAATGCTCATGCTGTACCACCATTCTGTAGCCAATAGAGCATAGGCCCCGTTATGATGGTCGTCATCGCCGATAAAGGCATCCATTGTGGTCGCCTGGGGCGAGACGGCCTTGAGTGCAGGATGGGCATCGATCATCCCCATAACCGTATACCAGCCAGGATGGGAGATTCCCCACTGGCCGACCCGGCCGTTGTTTCCGGAGATGTTTTGGATCAACCATTCGATAGTGTCGTAAGTATCGGTGGTTTCATCTGTGCCGCTTTCGTCTTTGCGGATGGGTCTGAGATTTATCCATTCACCTTCAGACCTGAATGTTCCCCTCCCATCCTGAAACACGAAAATATACCCATCCTCTAAAAATTCATCACTCGGAGCCATTCTGTCGGGCGGATGAAAAAAATCGCCGCCATACGGATCGGCAGAATAGGGCGTGCGAACCATAAGGATTGGGTATTTCTGTGATGTGTCTTTCGGGCTGTAAACGACCGTGTGCAGTTTGATGCCGTCCCGCATCGGAATTTTGTATTCCGATTTGTCGTAGTGCGCGGCGATGTCAAATCCTGTTTCGGTCTCTGGGCTACAGCTCCAGAGAAGAAAACATATAAACAAAGATAAGGATATTGATAGGATTAATTTTTTCATGAAAGCCTCCCTAATTTTTTTTCAAATTCCAGCTACTTGTATCCAGGCTTAAACGTATCACAGCTAAAAGGACAAGGTCAACGAACTCCATTCCCGGGCCTCGCTTGTTTCCTCAAGTTCTCTTGCCTTTTTCTTGATTGGGTTTCAGAATTGGCCCCTCAAGCTCTTAAATTTTTTGATCCGTTCACGGACGCTATGTTTGCTTCACTTCGCTGCTTGAACAGGGAGCAAACCTTTCGGTTTTTCTTGACATTCGAGCCATAGTTTTCATAGATTAGGATTTCATCAGGTCACTCATGGAACAAAAACATTTTGCTTACGACTTGGGGATGTCTGAGGAAGAGGCCCAGAAAAAGTTCGATGCTCTGCAACAAAAATTGCGAACGCTCTGGCGTACGATCGATCACATAAGCTCGGATGAGCAAACCATTGTCGTCGTTCCCTCCATATCCGTTGATGTGACCATTCCCGGACCTCTCTTGCAGGCTTATGAAGAGAGATTCTTATTTCTGCTTCTGCTTTTGCGGCAACCCAAGGCCCGCCTCATCTATGTCACATCCCAGGCGATCCCTTCGGATATCGTGGACTACTACCTCCACCTTCTGCCGGGTGTGATTGCCAGTCATGCACGCAAGCGGCTTTTTATGCTTTCTCCTTTGGACGGTTCTGCGCGGCCTCTCAGCTTAAAGATTTGCGAGCGGCCCAAATTCATCCAGCAGATCAACTCCCTCATTCTGGACCATGATCGTGCTCACCTCGTCCCTTTTATGAACACCATCCTCGAGCGGGATTTGGCTTTGATGTTGGGAATCCCCATGTATGGAGCGGATCCCAAATTTTTCCCTTTCGGAACCAAGAGCGGCTGCCGCCGTCTTTTTTCTCAAGAGCAGGTCAAGCATCCTTTTGGTGTGGAGGGTATTCGAACCGCCCAAGATCTGGCGCAGGCCATCGTCCGAATACGGCAGGTTCGTCCCTCTGTCCAGCAGGTTATTGTCAAACATGACGAAGGCGTGGGCGGAATGGGGAACGCCTCTCTCGATCTGGAAGGATTGCCTGAGTTGGGTTCTCAAAATGAGGTCTCAGGTGTCGAAGAACGGCTGCAGGATCTCCGTTTTGAAGTCCCGGAAGTTACGAGGGAATGGTATTTCAATACTCTTGCGGAGCAAGGCGGAGTGGTCGAGGAGCGGATCCAGGGGAAAGAATTCCGAAGTCCCAGCGCCCAAATTCGCATCACGCCTTTGGGTGAGGTTGAACTCCTGTCAACGCACGATCAGGTATTGGGAGGGCCTTCAGGGCAGAGCTATTTCGGCGCTCGATTCCCCGCAGATGAAGCCTATGCTGTCGAAATCAGGCGAGAAGCTGCTAAAGTCGGAAAACGCCTGGTCGTGGAGGGTGTACTCGGCAGACTTGCCATCGATTTCGTCGCCGTAAAAACGTCGATGGGAAGCTGGGAAACATACGCGATTGAAATCAACCTCCGCAAGGGAGGAACGACCCATCCCTTCTTGACTTTGCAATTTTTGACCGATGGCGCTTACGATGCCGAAGAGGGAGCATTCAAAACAGCAGAGGGAAAAAGCAAATACTTCATCGCTACAGACCATCTGGAATCTCCCTGGTACCGTGTTTTCACCTATGAGGATATTTTCGACATCGTAGCCGAAGAAGGACTGCATTTCGACCAGTCCCATCAAAAAGGAGTCGTTTTCCATATGATGAGCGCTCTCGGAGAATTCGGTCGTATCGGATTGACCGCTGTAGGAGATTCTCATGCTGAGGCCGAAGCTCTCTATCAAAAAACAGTCTGCGCTCTCGATAAAGCAGCCGAGAGAGCGCGGAAATAATGAATTTCAAAATCCCAATTGATATCACCTTCGATCTCGATTTCCTGCATGCCGGGATGAGGATGACCGAAGCGCTTGGCCAGCCCCGATTCCTTCAGTGTCATGCCATACTCGAAAGTTTTGGCTGTCGCCTGGAGGATACATTCCAGGAAGGAACGGCTGGGCGTGGCCATCACGAAAATCGGTTTTCCATCCTTGAAGATCCATTGGGCCGTGGTCAATCCCCCCGGCAGTTTGTATTTGCGCAGGAAAATCGGCCGGTTGACGACGACTCCGTCTACGAAGATGCCGCTGCCGTTGCTTTCTAAAATGATCTGCGGTCCATCTTTTCCCTCCTTTGTCGAGCGTTGCCTTATTCTAAATCGCCAATCCTTTTTTTAATATACACGCTTGTTTTTAATATACACGCTTGGGTGGGTATTGGGTTTATACAGTGAAAAAGTATCACACCGGAAGCGAAAAGGTCGAAGACTGCAGGCCTTCATATTGTATTTACCCGAGCAGGGGAATGATTATATTCATTAAGATAATTATACTTGATTCTATGAATCCGAGAATATTTTTTTGTGCTCCGTCATTAGGTTTGGCTGAAATTCTATTCTGTTTCGTATGCGCCCGACTTGCCCATGGCTCCGTGTCCGGTGTTGGGAAAAATCATCATGTCGTGCTGTTTGCTGAGGCGGATCAGAATTTCCGACATTTTGAATAAATCTGCCTGAGTGCCGGTGTCGTTGATGCCGCCTTGACTTTAGGATGAATTTCAGGAATAAAATGTAAATCCTGAAATTGAATAAATACCACACGGAGGACTCGAGAATGATAATAAATTCCAAAAGCAAGAGGCTTTTCACTTTCTTTATTTTTCTTCTCATATTTTTTTCGTTTTTGGGCTTGGGTCTGGATGGAGGAAGTGTTTCTCCTGTCAAAGCGCTCGTCAATGTCAGGATCATTGACGCTGTCAATGAGAATCCCATCGAAAATGGTGTGATCTTGATTCGAGGCAATATCATTTCTGCTGTGGGGGAAGGCAGAGAACTGAACATCCCGGATGGCGCAGAAGTTTTCGACCTCTCAGGTAAAACGGTTATGCCCGGCTTGATCGATCTTCATTACCACTCTATGCTCGATCATGAAAGCGCCTACTCGTCGAAAACCTGGGAAGAGCCGGACGCCATGGTTGCCTTGAGAGCCGCCAACAACCTGAAAACAAGCCTTGAGGCGGGAGTGACCACTGTCAGGGATATCGGAGGAGTGAGAGACATTCCGGGCTCTTTAAAAAAGGCTTTGGCGATGAAGCTGATTCCTGGTCCTCGATTTTTTAGCGCAGGCAGGATTATTACCAACTCGGGCGGCCATGCCTGGGAGTTTTCGGAGATAGCAGACGGAAATGACCAAATTCTCCGTGCCATCCGCAGCCGCTTTCCGGAAGGAGCACCCAGGTGCGATTTGATCAAAGTCACCTGGAACCTTCCCGGAGGGTACACCAATGAAGAAATCCGGACAGCCGTCGAAACAACCCACAGATACGGAAGAAAGATCGCCATCCATGCCTTTCAGCCTGAGTCGATACATGCCTGTGTCGAATATGGGGTTGACACCATTGAACACGGATGGGGAATAGATTCAAAAACGATTCCACTCGCCGTGAAAAACAAAACCATTATCGTGCCCACTATGTATGTTGTGGCCAAGATGTTGGCCGATGAGAGAGTCAAGGCAGAATATCAAGAAGACATATATCAAAAAGTCATGGATCAGTGGCAGAAATACTGGATTATGATTCTCGACCATTTAAGGCCCTATGTTGCCGCGGGAGGATTGATCGCCTTGGGAACGGACTGCGGTTGTTTCCCGCTGGATTTTGACGATGCTCCTAATGAACTGATCACCTATAAAGAACTTGGACTTACACCCTTCCAGGTCGTTCAGGCGGGAACCATCAACGCAGCAAAGGCCTTGGGCATCAAGGACAGGACGGGATCTCTGGAAGAAGGGAAGTGGGCGGATATGATCATACTGGATGGCAATCCCCTGGATGATCTGGAGTCCCTTAAAAGACTAAATATGGTCATACTCGATGGTGAAATCGTCGCTGATCAAAGGTGAGTCTACAGGATGGCAAACTAGCATTAAGTTCGGAAAGACAGAGTCCAGAAAATTACGTATAATCGGCAGGGCTGCATCTTGATAAAAGACTATTTGATTGTCTTAAGGGGATTTTTCCATTTGAGTTTGGGAAAGCGGCTGAAATCAGAATCTGTCGTAAACAACACACATCCATGCTCAATGGCCAATGCAGCCAGATGAGCATCCGCCACGAGATTAGCCGTTGCTTGGCCTTCTTGGAGCAATGTCTTGAATATTAGCCAATGACTGTCTATTGGTTTTATCAAACGAACACAAGGTTGGTCGAGCCAGCTTTGGACACGCGTTATGGCTTGGACCGCGGTCAAAGGTTTTTTAAATATTTGTCTGTTCGTGCTAATACGGATAAAGGCGGTGATAATTTCCCAGCATAAACATACCGTAGATTCTCCGGATAATTGGGAGTCCCACCACTGCCGGGCTTGTTTGTTGAGAGGTGATAATTTGTCTTCCGCATAAAGCAGGATGTTGACGTCGACCATAATCATCGCGTGTTTTCGCCTTCAGCCTGAGCGATGAGCTCTTGAATATTGTCGATGCTAAATCCCTCTCTGAGTCCCATTTCATGAGAAATTGTCCGGTAAGGAAGCCGTTTTGTCGGCTTTTCGACCTGCTCCAATCCTTTTCGCAGTGCGTCATTGAGTACGACTTTGAAGGGTTTTTTTAATTTCATGGCAAGTTCTTTCGTCTTTTGGGCCACATCCTCATCAAGAGTCAATGTTGTTCTCATAAAAGCATCATAACATAAATTATTATTATGTTAAAACATCAAAATTTTCTAAAATAATCTTCTTCTTTCTATTCCTTTAGACGTCAGTGGGACAGGAATATCTCATATCGAAGGAATATTTTTAGCTTGAATAGGTCATCATAGCCCGGCAGGTTGCATTTTTGAGGAAATTTTCTCATTTTATTGTTTTGGCATCGGCATCACCGGCAGAACAATGTGCGACGGACGGCGGCTGTCATGATAGACGATTTGAAGGGCGATTTTCCGTTCAGTGTCGGTGGCCACGGGGTTGCCGGTGCTCTGATTGGGATTGTTGAAGGGAAAGCGCTGTAAAATGTGATTTTAGGTATCAAATTGCTGTTGACTCTGTTTCCGGATTGTTTATAGAATGACATTAACTGTTTCCATGAATTACGGACATCGAGAATACATTCTTGAATTTTCAACGTGCTCAAAAAGAATTTCTATAGAGTCAAGTCCTCAATGTTTGCAAGCTAAGTAGCTTAATCCAGTGCTGGTCCATAAGCATGCTCAAAGGAAAAATTGGAAATCTCTAAAATTAAACTTTTATTGAATAAACAGGAGGTGTCTTGCCTATGAAATCTAAAATCACTCAAACATTTTTGCTTGTTGTTTTGCTATTTTTCCTTGTTTTGCTGAGCTCATTCTGCAAAAAGTCTTCTGAAGAGCCCGAGGCAGCCGAACCGTCCCAGATTTCTCAAATTCTGAAAGATGCGGGCGATGCCTATTGGGATCACATGATCGCCGAGTCTTTGTATTTGAGGATGAAACAGGGGCTGGAGGTCACCGAATTACCTGATATAACCTTCGAGAAGGCCCAAAACGAAGCGGCTTTTGCCCAGTCTCTCATGGATAGACTGGAATCTATTCATCCCGAAGACCTAAGCCATAAGGAAACCCTGACCTTGGATATTCTGAAGTGGTCACTCCGGGATGCCATCGATGGCCTGGATTATTTCTGGTTCGGATTCCCGGTCACCCCCTATTCCACACCCTTGACTCTCGTCCATAGAGTGTTCACGGATTTCAAGTTCGCAAGCGAGGCAGATTGTGAGCAATACATGGCACTCTTGCAGCAGTATGCACCTTTTGTAAAGAGCATTCAAAACCGGCTGGAGAAGCAATTCACCAAAGGCATCATCATTCCCAAGGAAGAATTGGTGGTGGTAATTCCTTATTTGAGTCTGTTCATCAAAGAGGGGAAGGAGAGCCTCTTTTACGTGGCTCCGGATCGGCTCGATTCTCTTGAAGAAGGCACAACAGATGTCTTTCAGGCGGATGTGGTCAATCTCGTCGATGCCGAAATAAAGCCCGCACTGGAAAGTCTTGTCAATTATGTCAAGGGCCATTATCGTGCCAATGCCCCGGAAAATGTCGGCCTCTGGCAGTATCCGAGGGGAAGAGACTACTACAGATATCTGATCCGTGTGCACACGACCTTGGATCTCGAGCCGCAGGAGATCCATAACATCGGCCTCAAATGGGTCGCAAAGGACAGGGAAGACGTTGATAAGATTCGCCAGTCTGTGGGGTTTGAGGGGGATTTTGATGCGTTTAAGCAATTTTTGAAAACAGACAGACAATTTTTTCCGAAGACCGCCGATGAAATCGGGGAGCGCCTCAGCAGCTATGTCAAAGGTATGGAAGCTGTTCTCGATGATTATTTTTTATGGAAACCGGAAGCCCCTTACGGTGTAGCGAGACTAGCGCCCGAGCTGGAGGGAGCCATGACCTTCGGCTATTATGAGGCTCCTTCAAAAACAAAGCCAAGGGGAACGTATTATTACAACGGATCGAATCCAGAAAAGAGATCGCTCCTTTTAGGGGAGGGGCTTGTTTATCATGAGCTGATTCCCGGGCATCATTTTCACATCGCCTCTCAGACTATGAATGAATCCCTGCCCGCTTTTCGAAGAGAGACGCTGCATAATGCCTTCAACGAAGGCTGGGCCGAGTATGCCTCCTGGCTCGGGATGGAGGCCGGTTTGTACCAGGATCCCTACAGCCGGGCCGGTAAGCACATGATGGATATGTTCATCTCCGTGCGGCTTGTCGTGGATACGGGCATGAACTATCTGGAATGGACCAGAGCTAAAGCCATGGACTTCATGAGGGCGAATGTGTTGGAGACCGAAACCCAGATTCAGAGCGAAAGTCTGCGCTATTCGGTCGATATCCCCGGCCAGGCACTCGGGTATAAACTGGGCAGCATCAAAATGAGAGAGCTCCGGGATAAAGCCGAAAAAGCCCTGGGTGAAAAATTCGACGTGCGCAAGTTCAACGATGCCCTTCTGGGTAGCGGTTCCATGCCACTTCCTGTCCTTGAACGACACATCGACTGGTTCATCGCAAAGGAGTTGGAAAAATAAAGGAAGAAAAAAAGATGTTGGACTCGGCATTCGATAGCTGGGTACTCACTATTACCATGATCCTGATATAGTAGGGGGTTTTAAGATTTTTTAGGAGGGAGAAGTGATACGTAAAAACAAAGTGTCCTTTATGTTAGTTTCTGCAATTTTAATTATTTTCTTCACCTTCGGGTGCGCGCGTACGGAAAAGATCAGCCGGCCTTTTGAGTATTCCGGCTACACAGAGCCTCAGTGGGAGGGCTCGGAGCGCATTTCCGAATACGTAACCATGAGCGATGGGACAAAAATCGCCGTCGATGTTTTTCTTCCCCAAACCTATATGGGGAAGGGGGAGGCCCCGGACAAATTTCCTGTTGTTTTTCAGTACACGCCTTATCACCGCACGACCATGGATATGGAGACTGGAAAGGTCGTTACAGCCTATCCTCAACATGCGCTCTTTTTGTCCCATGGATACGCCATCGCCATCGCCGATATGCGGGGAACGGGCGCCTCTTTTGGCTGGATGATTGTCATGGACCCTGTGGTTTGTGACGATGGAAAAGAGGTTATCGACTGGATTGCAGCGCAGCCGTGGTGTGATGGCAACGTGGGCATGGAAGGGGGGTCCTACGTCGGCTGGTCTCAGATTGCCTGTGCCTCCAGAAAGCCTGAAGCCCTCAAATGCATCGTGCCCATGGTGGCCGGGCTGGACGGTTTCATGATGAAGCCCGGCGGGATCTACAGCTATGCTTTTATGCAGTTCTGGTCGGCCTTTACCAACCTGCTCAACAGGAACATGCTGGTCAAGGATTTCCGTTCAGTGCCACCTGTGCCGCCAGTCGTGGATGAAGACGGTGACGGCAGTCTTGTTGATGAAATACCAGTGGATTTGAACGAAAACGGTGCTTTTTTCGACGACTATCCCTGGCCGGTCGACCCGAATAGCCCTCCACAGTACAGCGACGGTGAGGCTCGAAACAATCACTACTATTTCAACGCCACCATGGAACACATCGCTCATCCTGACGGTGCTCCCGGGACCTATGATCCTGATATCATCTGGTGCGACCGCCGATTCCGGGATGAGAAAAGACCGGGGGATGGGCTGACTGCGGCGGATATCAACTTTGCGCTCATACCAGGTGTCATGGAGTCTGAGATCCCCGTCTACAATGTCGGCGGCTGGTTTGATCCTTTTATCAGAAACACCTTTGAGCTCTATGCCACCATGAAGGGAACCAATCCCTCCAAGATAGTCGCCAGGCCATACTATCATCAGGGAATATCCCCGGCATTTGCCGGATCGATCGGGTTGAGATCCGAGCTGGGAGATCGCGCGGAATTTATGATGGCACTCGGGAGGGAGGAGCTCCGCTGGTTCGACCGCTGGCTTAAGGGCATTGATAACGGCATCGACACAGAGCCTCCGATCATCATTTTTGTCATGAACGGAGAAGGATACAGACTTGAAAACGAGTGGCCTCTAGACAGGCAGGCATTGACGAATTTCTATTTCGCTCCTGAGAATACCCTGGCAAAAGCACAACCCGGGGCAGAGGGGATGGACGAGTATACAGCGGATTTCACCCACAATTCAGGATGGGAGCCGGATGCTGATACGGAATGGATTGCGGCTGTGAATGATATGGTTGGCAAACCGCGGCCAAAGGCTCAGATCTTTCCACGTAACCGGCAGCAGATGATGGGTGTGGCCGAGACGCCTCCATTCCGCAGCAAACAGGATGCCCAGTGCTTGACCTATGAAACCCCGCCATTAGACCAGGATGTGGAGGTGACCGGGCATCCTGTGGTCCATGTTTGGGCATCGTCCACAGCGGATTATGGCGATTTTTTCTTTTACCTCGTGGATGTGGATGAGAACGGAGAATCGGTGCTGGCGACCGAGCGCGGGCACCGGGCCGGGTTTGCTACGCTGCAGGACAATGACCGGATGATCCCGGGCCGCCCTGGGATAGATGTGCTTCCAGAGTTGCCGTGGCATGGATTCAATAAGGCCGATTACGAAGACAAGGTGTTTGCGGGCGGCAATATCGTAGAAATCGTTACAGACCTCTATCCCACATCTTGGGTGTTCAAAAAAGGTCATCGGATCCGTGTGGCCATTGCCTGTGCGGATTGGCCCACGTTCAAGCTTCATCCAGAGCTCAGTCCGTTAAACTCGCCTGACGCTCCAGACAATATCGTGCCGACCATAACGGTTTATAGAGACCGAGAACATCTCTCATACATTGAGCTGCCCATCATTCCGAAGAACCAAGAATGAGAGAGGTGGAGATGTCAAAAAAAATTTTCCTGTCATTTTTGATAATTTTGGTTGTACAGTTAACTCTTGAGGGGCAAACCAGGAAACGGGCCCGGGAATGCGGCATAGAAATCGGTATTCTCAAACCCGGGAAATGGAATGCCATCACAGATGTCAAGGGCGTGAAAGTCGGGCATAAAACAATTATAGAGGGCACTACAATCCGGACCGGTGTTACGGTCATCATGCCGCATGAGAGGAATATCTATCGAGAGAAGGTTCCGTCAGGTGTTTTTCTTGGTAATGCTTTCGGGAAATCAACTGGACTTGCCCAAATCCAGGAAATCGGTCAGATCGAAACGCCCATCGCTTTGACGAGCACGCTGTCTGTCTGGAATGTGGCTAACGGAATCCTGGATTATATCCTCAGCATACCTGAGAATGCGGATTTGATAACCTGCAATCCGATAGTCGGCGAGACGAACGATGGTTTAATCAACGACGGCCCAGGCCGCCATGTGAAAAGGGAACATGTGCTGGAAGCGATAAAAAATGCAAAGAGCGGGCCTGTGGAAGAGGGGAATGTGGGGGCCGGGACGGCGACACTCTGTCTCGGATTTAAGGGTGGTATCGGGACATCCTCCCGGGTTCTTCCTCCTGAGAGCGGGGGGTATACCATAGGTGTGCTCGTTCAGAGCAATTTCGGTGGAATCCTGTCGATAAATGGCGCTCCTGTGGGGAGGGAGTTGGGCCGATTTTATAAACCGCGGGGGATGAGAGATCAGTCTGAACGTGACCGGGGGGGGTCCTGCATGATTATCATTGCCACAGATGCTCCTCTTTCTGCGCACAATCTGATGCGATTGGCCAAACGGTCATATCTCGCCTTTTCTAGGGTGGGATCACCCAGCCACAGCTACAGCGGGGATTTCTCCATCGCCTTTACAACCCATCCCGGCACGCTTATTACGGAAAGAGCTTTTGCAGAGGATGAGTCAGTCGAGTACCCGACTCTCAACATAAAAAATCCCAGCTTGAGTCCGCTTTTTTTGGCGGCCGTCGATGCCACAGAAGAGGCTATTCTTAACTCCTTATTTATGGCCGAAGATATGTCGTCCAGCAAATTTTCGATGAAGGCTCTGCCCATTCCGGAGACTCTGGAAATATTGAAGAAGTACAATTCTCTCAATTGGAACAAGCGGTTGGATCCGTATGATAAAAATTGACTTTACAATCCAATGCTTTTTTGATAGCCATTTCTTTTTGATTTGACTAACACCCAGAGAAATAATAGACACATATTGAACAAGACCGCCAGTGCTTCATCTGAGGAGTAAGAAATGCCGAAAAAATACGGGTATATGGCTGGTTCAAACCAGCCGGATTCGGATATTTCCATCCCAAAGGGACAGGCCATTGCAGGTCATGCCGTAGGAATTCTCGTGCTCGATCTTCATTATCCATTACTGGCACATTGAATGAGCCATTATTCCAACTGTCAAATGATTTGCTTTTGGACCTCGAGGTGTGATTTTATCTGGTGCAAGGTCCAGAGAGAAAGAAAGGAGATAAGCGAGTGGCTGAAGTCAGGATGACGCTGACCAAAGAAGAACAGGAGATCTTAGAGGGCAAAAAAGGAGAAGTCTTTCAGAAGGTCATGAAATCCCTGGTGCGCTATGGCGAGGCGCTCGACGCGGAAAGACTTGTCAACATCGAGTGGCCGGGGCATTTCTCTATTCCTTTTGCCATAGCCGGAACCGGGCTGCGTCTTGAGATGCTCGATGAGCTGGTGGAGGCCGGACTCAAGACCAAATACCCTTTTACCCTGGATCCAAAATCCCCCTCTGACTTTGAAAATCTCTTTGTGAATGAGGAACAGAAGCGCTCTATCGAGGAGATGCTTGTCAACCAGGATGTTTATGATAAAAGAATGCTGCAATTGGGCCTCCGGGATGAGGACGCCTACACCTGCACACCCTATTTTCCGGAGGTGGGGAATATCCCGGAAAAGGGCGCTATACTGGCATGGTCTGAGTCCTCGTGTGTGGTTTATGCCAACTCTGTACTGGGTGCCAGAACAAACCGAAATGCGGCCATTATGGATATTCTATCCAATATCGCAGGGAAAACACCGCTGGCCGGATTGCTCACCGATGAGGGGCGACGGGCCAGCTGGAAAATTGAAGTGACGACAACCAATCTTCCTAATCCCCAGCTTCTCGGTGCGGCCATCGGCATGACGGTTCTCGAAGACGTGCCCTATATCATAGGCCTGGATCGGTTTTTTGGCACAGAGATGAATGAGGTCACGAGGGATTTTCTCAAGGAAATGGGGGCCGCCTGTGCTGCCATCGGGGCTGTCGGGCTCTATCATGTGGACAATATCACTCCCGAAGCTGTTGATCAAAGCCGCGATTTGCTTCTGCCTGCCTGCAATAGCTTCCGCATCGGAGACAGTGAGCTTGAACGGCTCATGGATTCCTATCCCGTGATGTGGGAAGATAAAAACGCCAAGCCCCAGAAATGTCTCGTCGGGTGCCCGCATCTCAGCCTGCGGGAATTGGAATGGTGGGACGAAAAAATTCATGCCGCTTTGGAGGCCCACGGCAAAAAGCGGGTGTCTGTGAATACTGTTCTCTGTGCGGCTCCCCAGGTTTTGAAGGAATTCAAAGCGGATAAGGCACGCTATGAGAATTTGAAAGATGTCGGTGTGAGACTCAGCGAAACCTGCATTGAGGCCTATATGGATAACCAGCTCTGTGCTCGTGAAGCGGTGATCACCAACTCGAACAAGCTTAGGGCCTTCACTCCAGCCCGAATGTTTCTTGATGAAGACCTTGTTGAGGTCATTGTGACCGGTGAAATGCAGAAGGAGGATTGACATGAGCCGAGAATTCAAAGGACGGGCCATTCTTGCGCGCGGTGTAGAGGGTGAAGCTATTGTCACTCATTCAGGTTTCAATACGCTTGCCTCATTCTATAAGAGTCTTCTTAACCAGACAGATGTGGCCGTCTGCTCTGATCAGGACAATAAAGAACTTTACGGAAAACAGCTGACAGGAAAAATTCTATGTCTCCCCAAAACGATTGGTTCCACCTCTGCCGGTGCCACATTGGATGCTGTGGCCAGCAGAGGCATAGCTCCCAAGGCTATGCTATTCTCACAGCATATCGATTCGCTGGGAGCTGCCGGTTTGGTGATAGCCGATGTGTGGGTGGGTGAACGAATCTGCACCATAGACCAGCTGGGGGATGAATTTCTGGAGTACGTCAAAGACGGGCATCACATTGTGGCCAAAGAAGATGGGACGGTTATCGTCGATTAGCCATATTCAAAAAGCTCTTTTGACGATTTGGTAGAGAGGAATTTATGGTGCAGCTTTTAGTTCACCTGGAAGGGAGTATCAGGTCTATTAGGATGCATAGGAAGTTGGTAATAGCAGTCAACAAATCGAGGCTGCACGGGAAATAAGAGGTTGGGAGTTAAAGTGAATAGAGCGAGTTTTAAATGGCAAAAACCAGCGTGGAATTTTTTGGTGATTTTTATCGCATCAGTCTTACTTATCGGATTCACTACAGCTTGTGTTGAGACAGAATCTGATTCAAACACAAAGGATGAGATCGATGCCTATCTCAAATCCGTGGATTTCAATGGTTCAGTTCTGGTTGCCCGAGGAGGGGAAATTCTTGTCAGCCGGGGGTACGGCATGGCCAACTTCGAGCTCGATGTCCCCAACACAGTCCAGACAAAATTTCGGATAGGTTCCATGACCAAACAGTTTACGGCTATGGCCATCATGCAACTTCAGGAGCAGGGTAAACTCAGAGTCGATGATCATATCTCAAAATATATGGATATTCCTGAGACATGGAAGGATATCACTTTGCACCATCTATTAACCCATACATCAGGGATTCCCATTTATTACAATTATCCCGAGTATTACGCTTACAGCCGGTATCCCATCAAGCCAAGGGAGTTGGTTGAGACCGTCATGGATAAACCTCTTCTTTTCGAGCCCGGGGAAGAATGTCGCTACAGCTGCACAAACTTCAATGTTTTAGGATACATTGTTGAACTCATTTCTGGTATGAGCTATGCTGACTTCCTGGATGAGCATATCTTCAAGCCTCTCGAGATGAGAGATTCTGGATTCGATGACTCCTCGCTTGTGCTCAAAAATAGAGCATCCGGATACTATTGGAAAGCCAATGGAGAACTGGCCAATGCGGGTTTTATTCATATGACAGCAACGTATGCGGCCGGTGCTCTTTATTCGACAGTTGAGGATCTATACAAGTGGGATCGTGTGCTGTACACAGAAAAACTGGTGACGAAACAGACTCTGGAGACCATCTTCACTCCATTCACTTGTTCTGCCAAATACGGCTTTCATAACGGCTATGGTGTGTGGATATCCAACCGGAATGACTGGACAATGGTCGGTCATTCAGGGGGTGTCAACGGTTGTACGACTTACATTG
>Ga0180433_10004577_pt1 | contig 19315 bp, 19 predicted proteins | sample SS_ome_8_FD_132980 | JGI IMG/M metagenome (GOLD analysis project Ga0180433, IMG submission 132980) | Hypersaline lake sediment archaeal communities from the Salton Sea, California, USA - SS_1_D_1 metaG | ecosystem: Environmental > Aquatic > Non-marine Saline and Alkaline > Hypersaline >... | reverse complement strand
GCATGAAAAATCATATTTTTAAATCCAACAGAAAAATCAAGTGAATGCCATTTATCATTATCATCTCGTAACCATAGTTTCTTTTTACGATTAGTATTAATATAAACTTTTGTATCAAGTGATGATTTATAATTAGGATAAAAATTTGGACATATGATACTACTAAGCATTTTTACAGATTTCATATTTCTTACTATTAAAGGTCTTGGATAAAAATCAGCATAATGTCTAACAGGCTTCAATATATAATTATCACTATTCCAATAACCATGTAATATATTTTCTAAAGGATTAAAAGTTTTTTCATCATTATTTAAAAGATTATCCCATTTTATTTGTTCTTTTATAATTTTATCATTATTAATAAATTTTAATTCATTTTTATTTTCATTTTCATTTTCATTTTCATTTTTAGGTAATTTTTCTTCATTATCATTTAATACTATTGGTGTAATTACAGAACTAATTTCTTTTTTTTCTGTATACTCAATATTTTCAGGTGAAACTTCTTTTAATAATAGCCATGCTAAATCAACCCATTTAGAAACCTTGTTTAAACATTCTACTTGTTCTTTAATAATAATAATTAGTTCTTCATTTGTTATTTCTTCGAAATTAATTTTTTTATTATAAATAATAGTTGGTTTTTCTGTTAAAGTTATATCTAAATTATTTTTTACAATATCAATATCTAAATTTTCACATAAAAGTTCTTTTTTTAATTGAAATTTTTTTCTTCCAATAATATCCTTGTCATAGTATTCTTGTTGTAAATCATATAATGAATTTTTTAAGTCTCTTTCTGGACAAGGAACTTGTTTTGTTAAATGTTTATCTAAACTATATTGTGAAGATAAAACAAGTCCACACCTTTTACATATTTTCATTTTTTCTTTCATTTTTTGCCATTTTTTTTCAATTCTTTTAAGACAAATTCTTTTTTCTAAATGTCTTTTGCATGTTTTAATTGAATCAAATTTTTTATCACAGTGTTTACATGTTTTAAACATATTTTATTAATGTTATTTGTAAATACTTTAACTATATTTACGAATATGTTTATATCGTTTTATTTTATATGAAATATATTTAAGATAATATATATTAATAATTAAAATGGACGATACAAAAATAAATGACAAAAAAAATAAAGAAGATTATATATTTTTAGATAAAAATAATAATTCAGAAAATGATTCTTATTTAAATTATTTAAAAAATATACAATTTGGATTTTATGCATTTAAATTATCAGGTAATTTATTATCAGCTATCCATTCTATAAATTATTATATTCCTATTAGTAAAATTTTTAATACATTATTTATACCTGTTACAAATTGTAAGAAAAAAATTAGAGAAATTAAATATAATTTAAATGATAATAAAATAACTACTAATGAAATATATTATAGATATTTTTCACCATTAAGAAAAAATAAACTTAAACATGAAAAACAAATTCTAAATGATATTAATGAAGAAAATATTTGTAATACATGGGATATATATGAAAAAGAGTTTAATGAAAAACCAAAAATTGGTGATGTTTTAGAAATACATTATTCTGTCCCATATGATACAAAAATAAATTCTAATAAAGAATATAAATCTTACATAGTAACTTATACATACCCTTGTAATATTATATTTCCTCCATACGATTTAAATTTATTAAAAAGTTATAATCTATCAAAAAATTATAAAAATGGAATTCTTTTTGCCAATTATGATGATAATGATATAACAGAAAAAGCTATTCAATTAGCTGGACCTATGGGAAATTTTTATTCAGATCTACCTAAAAGATATGGTATTCAAATTCCTAGACAAATGTTAATAGATGATGATATTAAAGAAAAACTTATTATTACTGATAATAATGCAGATGAATATGAATTTGAAAGTAAAAGTATATTACATATCTAATTATTATTTAATACAACAAAAATAAAATTTAAATTTATGTCTACAATTACCATGACCATTATTGTGAATACTTCCATAACAGTCTTTACATTCATTATTTGAGAAATTATGAATACGACAATTATATTTTTCTGCCTGAGTATTATTGTAATAGTAATTTAATGGTATATCACATTTTTTACAATGATAATTACCCATTTAATTAATTCTTAAGTCTTATATAAAATACTTAAGAATTAATGTTTAAATAGTTTTTTTTAATTAAAAAATATATTAATCAACTTCTTCTACTTTAGGGCCATCAGAAGTATTTAAATCTTCTTGTGTATTCTTAGGCATACTACTTTGATTACCTCCCTGATACATTTTTGTAATAATTGGATTACAAATATTTTCTAATTCTTGTTGTTTGTTTTCATATTCATTTTTTTCAGCGTTTGGATTATTATCAAACCATTTTGTTGTTTCGTCTATTGCACCTTCAATTATTTTTCTATCATCTTCAGAAATATTTTCTTTCATCTTCTCATCATTAATAGTATTTTTCATATTATATGAATAAGATTCCAACTTATTTTTTACTTCAATAAGTTCTTGATGTTTTTTATCTTCTTCTGCATATTTTTCAGAATCTTTAACCATTGAATCAATTTCTTCTTTACTCAATCTTCCTTGGTCATTTGTTATTGTAACATTATTTTTAATACCGGTTTTTTTCTCTTCAGCTGTTACGTTTAAAATACCATTTGCATCTAAATCAAATGTAACTTCTATCTGAGGAATACCTCTAGGTGCCGGTGGTATTCCTTCTAAATTGAATGTTCCTAAACGATGGTTATCACGCGTTTTAACTCTTTCACCTTCATATACCTGAATTGTAACAGCTGGTTGGTTGTCAGAATATGTTGAGAATGTTTGAGTTTTCTTACATGGTATTGTACTATTTCTTTCTATGATTTTTGTCATTATTTCACCCGACGTTTCAATACCAAGACTTAATGGTGTAACATCAATTAGTAAAATATCATTTGTAGAAGTATTTGTTTTATCACCACTTAAAATAGCTGCTTGAACAGCAGCACCGTGCGCTACAGCCTCATCTGGATTAATAGATTTACATGGTTCTTTTCCATTAAAAAAATCTGTAATAAGTTGTTGAATTTTTGGAATACGGGTTGAACCACCTACTAATACAACATCATTAATTTCACCTTTTGAAATACCAGAATCTTTTAATACTTTTTCAACCGGTAATAAAGTATTTTTAAAATAATCTGAACATATATCTTCAAATCTAGCTCTTGTTATATTAGTATTAAAATCTATACCATCAAATAATGAATCAATTTCAACAGATGCTGTTGTAGATGATGACAATGTTCTTTTTGCTCTTTCACATGCTGTTCTTAATCTCCTTAATGCTCTATCATTTGATGTTATATCTTTTTTATGTTTTCTTTTAAATTCTCTAACAAAATGTTCTAACAATCTATTATCAAAATCTTCACCACCTAAATGTGTATCACCAGCAGTAGCTTTAACTTCAAAAACACCATCATCTATAGTTAACAAGGAAACATCAAATGTACCACCACCTAAATCAAAAATTAAAACATTTTTTTCCTCATTGGATTTTTTATCAAGCCCATATGCGATAGCTGCTGCAGTTGGTTCATTTATTATTCTTAATACATTTAAACCAGCAATTACACCAGCATCTTTTGTAGCTTGTCTTTGTTGATCGTTAAAATATGCAGGAACAGTTATAACAGCATTTTTAACTTCTTCACCTAAATAAGCTTCCGCTGTTTGTTTCATTTTTGTTAAAACCATTGCTGAAATTTCTTCAGCTGATAATTTTTTTTTCTCACCAAGATGTTCAACTTCTATCATTGGTTTATTACCACTAGATGTAACTGAAAAAGGCCATAGTTTAATATCGTTTTTAACAATATTATCACTAAATTCTCTTCCAATTAAGCGTTTAGCATTAAAAATTGTATTCTTAGGATTCATTGCAGCTTGATTTTTTGCAGATTCACCAATCAAACGTTCTTTATCTGTAAATGCTACATATGATGGGGTTGTTCTATTCCCCTGATCATTTGCAATTATTTCAACATTATTATTCTTCATGATTCCTATACATGAATATGTAGTTCCTAAATCAATACCAACACAAGGTCCTTTCATATCAGACATTATATCTTAATGAAAATACAACTAGTTTCTTTTAAATAGTTTTATTTTTATAAATTGAACGATACTACTTAAAGAATACATTACTTTTAATTTTATTTAATTCAAATCTCCACAACCCCAGCATGGAATACGATCTTTACGAATATATTTATCAAAATCAGGATTTTCTTCTATTGGAAAATCTGCAGCAGAACACCCTCTATCTCTTGGGTTATTAAATTTAGATCTAAATTCTACACATTCTGGTAAATCATAATTTTCACTTCTCCAACAATAACAAAATGGGTCTAAATAAGCATGTTCTTCACAATAAGCATCTGTTCTCCTACGACATCTTTGATTCATTCCAGCTTTTTTTGGAGTTGCTTCATTCCAATTAACATTCTCACATGCATAAAATTTACAGGGATTAAACTGTGAATCAACTATAAATGGACAGGTATTATCTAATATTATTTCTTTATTATACCAATCATCTAATATTTTTGGAATATTTCTACAATTTGGGTAATTTATTCTATAAATTTCTCTAGCTACCCTTCTATCATTTCCATAAGAACTTCCTCTTACAATATAATTTCCATCAGAATCTCTATGTACTTTTGGACATGCTCTTTTATGTCTATTAGCACACTCTTTTACACATTTATTTTTAGTACATTTAACGGTACAGTCTTCTTCACATGTTTCTCCTTCTAAATTAACATACGTATCATCAGTTTGGTACTCATCATATACATATTTTTCATGTTTATCCGAATGTCTCCTATCTGAGTGTTTGTTGTCGGGATGTCTCCTATCTGGGTGTTTGTTGTCTGGATGTCTCCTGTCGGGATGTCTCCTGTCTGGGTGTTTGTCGTCTGGATGTCTCCTGTCGGGATGTCTCCTGTCTGGGTGTTTGTTGTCGGGATGTTTGTTGTCTGGGTGTTTGTTGTCTGGGTGTTTGTTGTCTGGATGTTTGTTATCTGGGTGTTTGTTGTCTGGGTGTTTGTTGTCTGGATGTTTGTTATCTGGGTGTTTGTCGTCTGGATGTTTGTTATCAATAATTGATCTTAAAACAATATCAGATCTAAGAAAATATCCAATTTCTTTATGGTCTAATTCTCTATTTAAAATAGCTAATTCTTTTAGCCCAATATCAATATTTTCATTTGGATTAAATATAACTTTTCTATTATTATCTAGTATAATCTCACTAGTATCTTCATCAATTACTTTTGTTGTATTAACATAAGCAGTTAATCTACCACCTTTCTCAGTTGTTTTATAAATAATAGTATAATATGCATCATTAAGTGTTGTCATTTTATGTATATTTTTAGTAGGAACCCCGTTTACATCAACTTCTAAATTATTATTACCATCGGGTATTTTAATTTCTAAAGCTTTATTATCTTTACCGTATAAAATAAAAGTTGGTGAACTTCTAGGTATTTTTTTAGCTTTATTTGGTTGTTTATTTAAAATATTTTTAATTTGAGCGGAATTAACCAAAATATCTTTTAGTATTTCTTGGTTTTGATTTTTAGAAGATAATAGTCCTTTTAAATCATTAAAATCTTCTTTTATTTCCGAGGGTATATTTAATGACATTAAATTTGTATTACCACCATTACTTAAATTTGCATTTGCAATAACTTCACCAATATTTACAGGTTCAGTTACTTCAGATTCAATTTCTTTTTTATTTGTTATAGTAGTTCTTAACACAATTGTCATTTCACCTTTTTTTTCTAATTCAATAAAACTATTTAAAGGACCTTCTAGTTTAAAATTTTTGGTAACAAATCCCTTATCTTTAATTAATTTTGGAGTTTTATTCCATGAAAAATCATTATTATTACCACTTAAATCTTCCCATTTATTTGATATTAATCCATTATAATCAGATGTAAGACTTTTACGGGTTGGATATTTTGAAAGTAAAAAGGTTCTTAATGAAGGAAGTAATAATTTAATTTTTTCAATAGAAATATTTTTAGTAGAAACGGTTGGTTGATTATGAAGTCCTTCTATTATTTTTTCTACTTTATTTTGCTTTATTTTTGTCACTATAGTACTAACTATTATTATACATAATAATAATAATAATGTTGGACATATCCATTCTTTTAAATTAATTTTTGAAAAATTAGTAAGAGGCATTTTAAACAATATGTCTCAAAAGCTATAATAAATGATAGAGAAAAAGAATAATATTTTTTTAGTATTACAAAAAAAAAGATATTTATATCTCCAATTTTCCAAATAAGTTAGTAAAATCATCATCATCTCCACCCATTAATTGAAAAATATTAATGTTATCATCTAAATTTCCATTAATTTGACATGCATATGTTAATAAATATAATAAAGTGTTATTATTCATTACTAGTCTAAATGGTGTAGATGATGTATTTTCTATATTAATTTTAGTTTCTTCTTTTATTTCACCAACATTTTTATCTAATTTTTTTTCTAAATCTTCTTTATTAAAATTTTCTTCAACTTCATTATTGTATTTTTCATCATAATCTTCTAAAAATTCTTCATCTGAATCACACATTGACCATTCAGCAGGTGTTGAATTAATTTCTTCATTTTCCAATGTAGAACTTTCTCCAGAAGAACCTTCTTTAACAATAACTTCCCCTATTTTATTTAATTTTAAATAATCAGCTATTGGTTTTGTTACTAAAATATTTAACCAAAAAGTATTTGGATGTAAATCTGTAAAAATAGATAAAATACTTTCATTTATTTTATCACAATATTCTTTATCTTGTGATTTTCTTAATACTTCTACCATTCTTTCAAATGAATAATAATTAATAATTGCTCTATAATTTTTATTTTTAGCATTAACATCTAATAATTTACCAATTTCAGATGTTACAAAACCATAATTATAAATATCCATATTTGGAGAAATAGAAGGTATAACTTCTCCAATTTTTAATGAATGAAAAATTTCTGCTAGATTTTCTTGAATACCAATATTAACCCATCCATAAACACAGTTTAAACATTTTTTCCATTCACCAAGTGTGCACGGTTGTGGTATTAAATCTTTTGGAAGACCTGATTTTGGGTCACATAATTGTCTTGTAATTTCACGAATAAACAATAAATTTTCATTTGAGTTTAATGTTTCAGCATTCATTGTTTTTACTATTAATAAATTCTTTTTAAATAATTTAAATAATCATTTTTTTATAGTTTACACACTTGAAGATTTAAAATGGGACATTTTTAAGCCTATTTATAAAAATAAAATACTTAAAGAAAACTTAATATATAATTTGTAGAATGAAGTTTAGAAGGTTTCTTCTGCTAATGGTTTGGTATTTTGATAATTATGAAAGTGAACCAACTATCACTTAATGATTATTATCATAAATCCTTCTTCTGTTCTTGTAGTCGAATAGGGGTCAAGATGTCTAAAACGTTACTGGCTGTTATTCATTAAGACTATAAGAAATAAGTTACAGAAGCAACAATAGTTGCTGTCAGGGGCGTGCCTACTAAGTAGGGTTTTGGCGGGGAGTTGCTACCCACTTATAATATTTAATATTACGAGGCCTCAAAATCAAAATTTACACGGCCTGAAACGGTCAAACCGTGATTATTTTTAATTTGGATTTTTGTCCCATTTTAAAATATTCACGGGTGTAAACTTATAGGATGTTTAATATCTTTTCTAATATTTTAAAAGGGCGCGATACGAAAATAATTATTTCTATTCTATGGGGTATAGGTTTAGCTTCATTATTCCGCAGTGTCTGTAAAGGACGAAACTGTATTGTTTATAAAGCACCGTCTCCAGAAATGATTAAAGGAAAAACATTTAAATTTGATAACAAATGTTATAATTATACACCACGTTTGGTAGAATGTCAGGGAAAAAATATTTTACCACCAGAAGAATTCCAAATAAAATTTTAAATTATTAAAATATTAAAAATACTATTTTTACTAATAAATTTTAATCAGGTCAGAAAATGGAAATTGCTTACCATTCATCCTCGCTAAAGCCAGCCTCGTCGAAAAGGGTTGGGACCGTTTCATTACCGATGTCATATTTTACCGGTCGAAAGGCCGTTGTCACTCTGTTTAATCTCCACCACTGCCTGTAGAGAATTCGTGCTTTAAGAACACCGTTCTTTAGAAAAAATTCTAGGATTGGTGAGTCCGAAGGAGTTTCCCCAACCCAGCCCACAAATTTTAGGCCCGTTTCAAGCAAAAGCACATCCACCAGGCAGGGTTTCTTTTCCACGAAAACGAGGACGTTGTCTTCTACTTCGAACACTCCTCGGATAGGCTTTATATTTCGACACTTGTACCGATATGCGTAGAGCACCTTGGGATTTTTGTCGTCTTTCCCCTCGTCTTTCTCCTCTTCGATAAAGAAAGATTTTCTAAGCGGATTATTAAAGCGATCCAAAGACGCCGAGTCCCTCACGCAGAAGAATTCTGTCGACATTTAATGTTAAGTTTTTCTCCAGAGTATTATTGAACATATATGATTCTTGATTGATTTTGTTTACATTTTTTTATAACTATTTTTTAATGGTTACGGGGTCTTAAGCAGAAAATGATAAATCAGTAGTAAATTCCTGTGAAGATTTAGTAATTATTAATTCGGCTTTTTTTATACAAATATTATATAAGAATGAATCAAAAAGAAAAGGCTATTTTATATGTTGTTATTTGTGTAATAATATTACCCATATTTTTTGGGTCAATTGGTTATTTTTTAAAAATACCACAAATGTTTAGTACTAATAATAAAACAAAAATTAATATTTATGGTATGTTAATTGGTATACCAGGGATTATATTTCTTGTTTATTTTTTATATAAAGTTTTTAACAAAAAAGATGAAAATTAAATAATAATATTTATTTTAATACTTGTTATTATATATAGTTTATATAAAATATGTCAATCTGTAATGATAGTAATTCTGCGATTTTATCTGTAGACCAACCAGCAAGTTTAAGTTGGGGAATGGGGAATGGAGTACCCGGAAGTTTAGATGGTCTTATTCTTAATCCAGGTGGTTCTTCATCGTGGAGACATGAACCAAATAATGTAAATAAATTAAAAGGAAGATTTTTTGTTCCTATGGGAACACCAATTCCTTTAAAATGTGAAGAAATGTATCAAAAATACCCTGAAAATTCTATGTTTATGTTTTCACAGAATGTTTCAAGTCCAGAATGTTGTCCTTCAACATATTCAAGTTCTAATGGATGTGTTTGTTCAACACCCGAACAACGAAAATGGGTAGCTGAAAGAAGAGGTAATAATAAAAACTATAAAAATTATTCTTTTTAATTTTTTAATCATAGGTAAAAATAAATTTTAAACAAATATTCGCAATGTCCTTTGGCATTACATTTTCTAAAGTAGATAGTATATTAGGATAAAAATTAATATGTACTTTACAAAATTTACCTTTTACTTCTGAATTTACTTGATTTTTACAGCGAATACCCCATTTAGTATACGCTTGACATTTTGTATCAAAATGTTTTTCTAAAAAATTTTTACATTCTTTTTCGAGTTCTTTTTCAACAGAGAATTCAATAAATTTTTTCTTCACTATCTCTGGAAATTTATCAAATTTTTTCCATATATGTTGATATTTATCTAAAACAGACATCATTTCAAATACAACTTCAATTTTTTTATCTCTACCATTAACACTCTCATTTTTATCGAGTAATTGTTTAACTTTTAATGTAAACTCATTTTTTTCTAGATTTGAATAACCAAAGTTATTATACACTAAATACATTATTTTTACTACTATTAATATATAAGTTAATTTTATAAATATCAATTTTTTTTAGATTTTATAAAATTATTTCATAAATTAAATATTTTAATGCGTGTTATTTATTAATAAAAAATTTTTTTCTATTAATATATCTAAATAAAATGTCGAAATCTACACCACTTGAACATTTACCAAATGTTCCTGGTGATCCAGGTTCAGATAACGTACAAATGCAAATGTTGCAAAATCAACCATCTAATTCTAATCTAATGCCACCGCGTCCACCGGCAGACCAACAATTTAATCAAGATATGCGAACGGACTATGAAGATCAGAGAATGGATGACCAGTCCCATTATATGCAACGACAATTTATTCCACAATCAGGAATGGGACAACCTCAAAATAATATGTATGAAAATAATAATTATCAAAACCCAAACAATAATACACATATTCAAAATAAAAATGAAAATAATGTGGTATCTAAAAATAAAACATATGATGATGATATTAAAAATATAGGCATTTTTCAATTATTAATGGCACAAAGTAAAACATTATCTATAGTATTTGCTTTATTGTTATGTGTTCAATTAGAAACAACACAAGGTTTAATTAGAAAACTTGTAAGAATGTTAAATGTTCCAGAAAATATGCTATTTATTATAAGTAAAGTAATTATAGCTTTATTAGGGGTAATTGTATTTTTCTTTGTTTTAAGAAATTTGTAATTTTTATTATTAATTGTATAGTAAGTGTAAAATCATGAAAAAATTCAATTTTGATATTAAACATACTTTTTTAGGACATTTCATTTTATTAATGATTTTTGTTACAACTTTGCCCGTAGAAGAAACATATGGTCTTGAAAGAATATTAGCAACATATATTATGTTTTTATTTATTTCATATGGAATTACAAAAAAATGGAAAACTAGTTTCTTTTTATCAACTTCAATAACTTTATTATTAGGGTTAATCGACAGTAAAGGCCCTTTTAATGATTATAAGATAGCTTATAATAAATATTTAAGTTCAAAATCAACATTTAGCTATATTGGTGATGTTGGTAATAGTTTTGAAAAACACGCATCGCCATTTTATAAAGAAAATTTTGAATTAAAACCAGCTGGTGAAGGTGCAGAGGGTACTATTAATTCATATTCATCGGCAAAAACAGAAAATGAAGATAATATTAATCTTACAGATAAAGAATTAGATAAAATTCTAGAAAAAGATGAAAAACAAAATATTGATGAAAATGAACACTTAAAAAAAGCAGGTGGTGGTCTTGACCAATTAAAAGATTTGCTTGATATGGCAAAAAAAGAATCACCTTATATGAATAATAATGATGATAGTGAAAAAGATACAAAAGAATATACACCGGCGCAGGCGCAGAGAGCTACTTATCATCTTATCGATACTGTAAAACAATTAAAAAGTACAATGTCTGAAATGATGCCTTTAATGCATGTTGGTAAAAATCTTATTAACTTACGAAAACAAATGGGTGAAGGTAATTTGTTAGATAATAATTAAAAATTAATTTTTTTAATATAAAAACTATTTCCTCAGTTCTTTAAAAAAGAACGTCATAGGCACTTAAAACAATATGATTACACACTATACTAAAGGAAAAAAAAATAAAAACCTTTAGTTATCCTAAAAATCCTATAAATCCTAAAAATCCTAAAATCCTATAAATCCTAAAAATCCTAAAATCCTATAAATCCTAAAATCCTAATCTAAATAGTGTGTAATTAATTGTTTTAAGTTTTTTGTTAAAAAAGTTAGGTTACTTTTTTCTTCTATCAGAGAAGTTTTCCAAAAAGAGGACGTACGTCATCAAGGGGAATCACTTCACCGGTGGCAAGGTTCAGGAAACTGATCCAACCTACATTGTAGTATTCCTCGAACTTCTCAAAATCTTCAGGTGACATTCTGGTGTAACCCAAATTTTCCTCTACCTGTTCAGTCATGTAGAACGAACACGATGCCTCGTATTCGTCCATCAAGGTATGAAGCCCCTCTCCATTGGGTTTATTAACCCACTTGGGTGGACCAAAGTACTTGATGTACTCCAGAACTCTTTCCCTATCATAGGCGTCATTCCGTGTAAGATATAGAAGCTGATTCAAGACCCTGTAGTTCAGGTAGATCGGAAAAAATTTAGCAAAAACGTTGCTATTCAATTCCAACTCCATCTCTACAGTGCTGAAAAAATCAGCTAGAAAGCCTTTGGGGATTCGAAACCCACGCTTTTTTGAAGCAACAATAAGTTCGTGAACACTGCCTGAGATCTCCATCGTGCGAGGAGCTTCCGTCTTGGTAGAAGAAGTTCCCGTCTTGGTAGCAGGAGTTTTCTTCTCGGTAGAAGAAGTTCCCTTCTTGACAACAGCTGTCCATACCAGTTCATTTGCTTTCATGTCATCAACAGCCTCGATAGCATCTTCTGTATCTTCAAGTTCACGTTTTACCTCGGCAGGATTGTTGATTGCGGGTAAAGCATTCCTCATAAGTAGTCTTAGACGCTCAAGTTCTTTGATATCAGACTCAAGTTGCTTTTTTTTTTCGTTTGTTTGTTGAACGAGGATTTCAAGATCCTTCTCCAATCTGTTCATTTTCTCCTTTTTCTCTTCCTCCAGTTTTGCAACTCCATTTTTTACTTCAGTAAAGTTGGCAATTTTTTGCCGAATACTCCGAGAAGAGTGTGTTTCTTCGGAACAATTGTCTGGAGAGGAGTGTGTTTCTTCGGAACAATTGTCTGGAGAGGAGTGTGTTTCTTCGGAAAAATTGTCTGGAGAGGAGTGGGAGGTATTCCAGCCGGTTTCTCTAGGCTTGGAAATTGGAGCAAGTTGAGAAATAGGTTTCACAGGGCAGGAAACATTTTTCGTAGAGCATTCAATAACTTTTTCAACCTTCGACATGGTCAATAGAATTTTAAGTAAACTCTAAAACTCGTTGTTACTTTTCTTTAAAATAAGTTCTTAAGAAATATAATCAATTTTTTTAATTATATAAAAAATCAGTCCGTAATTAAAATAATAAAAAAATAATTAAAAATAATTATTAATATTGATATAATAACTTACAATGTAATTAAAAAAATAACTATATTACATATAGGTTTATAATGGTTAAAAAATCAAATTACTATCAACTATATATAAATGTATTTTTATTTCTATTAATTATACTCACAATATCTAGTTGTTTTTATAATGAAAATAATAAATTAACTAAAAAAGTAGAAACGAATAGAACATTAGAAAAAAATAAAAAAGATTTTGATGATAAAAAAGTATTATTATCTAAAAATCCCAATAAAGAAAAAATTAATAAAGAAAAGTTTTTAGATTGGTCTATGTATAATCCCCCTATTGATAATGGATATACACCTGAATGGTGGAATAATAGATTTATAGGAAAACGTTCTAATATTAATATAGATTCAATATATAATCCTTTTGGTTATTCTAATCGAAATCAATCCTTTTATGAGCAAGGATGGTATCCTAATATGAGGTTGCCACCACAAGTAATTGGATGCGGTGGTAGAAATATACCTTGTTTAGGTGGAACGCAAGAAACAATACCTGTTATAAATTCACCAGTAGAAATTTCAGAAAGAAATATTGCACCTATAAATATATTATCACATAGTGTGGACCCTGACCCAGTAGGTGTTTTAAGACAAGTGGGTGTTTTGTATAAAATATTTGGTTCATTAAATGAAATATATCCATTATATGGTGTAAAAAGATATAGAAACAGTGATACATGGGATTATTCTACAAAAATAGGAAAAGAAGGAAATTTTGTTCATATTAAAGTTTTAACAAAAAGAGTAAATAATAATGAATTACAAACCAATGATGAAGTTAGAATAGATGGAAACTCTGCTCGTTTTAGAGTTACTATGTATGATAAAGATTTTCCACAATATGTTCCTTATATTAGAGGTTAGAAATATTCTTATAATCAAAAAAAAAATATATTTTATAAAATTTAGAAATTATAAAATATATATTATAAATTAAAATTTTTTAATTAAATACTTACTTGCGTTCTTTACGATACATAGATAAAAGTTTTTTTTGCGAATGTCCTTGACCACTGTGTTTTTTAAGAAAACGTTGCCAGGGGTTAAGCTTAGCTGATTTTTTATTAGAAGCCTTTTTTCTAATAGTCTTTTTTTTGCTAGTAGTGCTTTTTTTTGAAACTTTTTTCTTAGAAGAAGAACCTTTTTTTGAAACTGAACGCGAACGTTTTTTTGATGATTTTACACCACCTGATTGAAACGACATATTTATTATATATAATAACTAAAATAATTATTTATAATTAGATAATATGTAAATAATATGTGTAGAATTTGTTAATGTAGAATTTTTATCATGACTGTAATAGTAATATTCTTGAAAATATTTAGAATTTGAAAGTTGAGGTATTAATTTTTTATATAAATCTTCTAATAAAATTTTTCTTGTAATTATAAATCCATCTACATTAATGTTAATAGGTGCCCAAATTAAAAAGGTTAATTTATTGGAAGAGTTTAACCAATTTTCAACTTTTTTAATAATATTGTTTATAAACAAAAAGGAGTATGGTAAATGTATAGAATAAAAACCTGAAACTGGTTCAATATCAAAAAAAGAGCCAAGTGAACCAAAATGTTGTTCTATATCTGGAAATAATCCAAAATATTTTTTATCAGGAGATACGGTTAAAGGTGTTCCTATAAGTTCTATTGATTTTTTATATAAATTATTTAATTTATTATTTTTTATTTTTGGTATATTATCATTTATATATCCCGTATCTTCTAATAGTCCATTTAAATGGTAATAAGATAAAAGATAAAATACAGCGTTATTAAAATTAGTTTTTTTATTATATCTTTTTTTTAATAATTTTATATATTTTGGGTTTATAAAATATCTTAAATTTACAGAAATATAATTTTCATAACGAAGGCGTTTCATTTGAAACCCAGTTGTTAAATAACTTATTGGGATTTTACTTATAATATCATTTTCTCTGTATAAATAATATTCATAACCTTTTTCATCATTTATTAAATTTATACTTTTCTTTTCTTTAATTTTGTGATTTTCAAAAGAATTTTTAGATGTTAATGGTGGTAAATGATTTTTTTCAAGAAAAGGAATAATTTTTTTCAAAGATATTTTATCTAAAATATTATTTCTTATTTTTTCTATTTTTTTATTAGTACTTTTTAAATTAACACTTTCGTATATAGAAAAAATAAATTTATCAATAAGATTTGATATTTCTAGAATATTATTTATTTTTTTCTGAAAAAATAAATTTCCTCTATTTTGTTTATTATTAGATTGGGATATACTCCAATATAAATATTCTAAAAAGAATATTTCTATATTTATATTAATAACACTTTTATATTTTATAATTTCTTTGTTTGTTAATTTTTTATTTATAGTATCAAGAACGGACATGACAATATAGTTAAAAAAATATTCATTAATTAATTTAAATGAATATATAGAATATATTAAATCTATAACATTTTTTATAGATGGTTCTTTTTCTGGAAATTTATCTAAAATATTATATACATTATCTGTCATTTTTAAAAGTTTTTCTTTTATGAATTAAACTATATAATAATTATATATATTTAAGATAAATTATCATATGATGTTGCAATATTTAAATTGTATGATTTAGAATTATTATTTTTTTCATTTTTAGTTTTATGTTCTTTTTCATTTGTTCGATTTATACTTTTATTTAATTTATTTTTATTTAATTTATTTTTATTTAATTTATTTTTATTTAATTTAACAAGAGGTTTATTAAATTGCGACTTTCTGTTTTTTAATGTATTAAGAAAATCTAAAGAACTATCGATTTTATTTATACCTACCTCTTTTATATTTAAATTAATATTATTTATAAATGAACTAAATAAAGTATAATTTGTTTCATTTTTTCTATAAAATTTATCTACTAATAAATAATCAACTAATGAAATATACCCTTTATTAAAAAAAAATGAAATAAAAATAATATCTTGTCTGCTTTCTAAAGCACCGCTAAATCTATGAAAATCAAAAGCAGGAAAAAAAATATTTGGTAATTTCCAAGATGGTATAAAATTTTGAGGTATCATACTATTTTTATCTTCAAAATATAATGATAAACCATAATCAGTAATACAAAAATCATAGTCTCCAGTTTTATTTATTCGAAATAAAATATTAGCCGTATGTAAATCACCATGTATAACACCAAGATTATGCATTTTTACAATTTTGTCACAAATATCAGTTAAATGAGTATCATTTAATAAATTATTAACTGTAAGTTTTCTAATAGATCCTTCCCATTTATCCATAATAATATAACCAGCATTAAGACAAATAAAAATATCATGTATTTTTGGACCAATTCCATGTTTAGCCATAATTGGTGCAATTAGTGCTTCTCGTAAAAAAGTTTTATATATTTTTTCATGAGAAAGTGGTATAAGTTTTACAACATATTTACAATCAGAATTCAAACATGCTTCTGATATTGACCCATATGCCCCAACATCAAAAATAGTAGTAGAATTTTTTTTTAATAAATAATTAGTTTCACATTTTTTTCTTATCTCCATTGGTTTCTCGTTAAATCCATAGAAATATGCTAAAATTGAATTATCCGTAGACGACATATTTACTTATATTTATATATATATTTTATTCATGAATAATTCTTAATAAATTATTTCTAGAATATCTATTTTCTAAACTATAACATAAAAAATAAAATGTCTTATATACCAGGAAGCCAACTTTGTATTTATGTGGTAGGAATTATACTATCACTATTATTACTTGGAATAATTGGAAAAAAGAAATTAATGCTTTATTCCAGTAACAATACTATCGAAAATTTAAGTGTTCCATCTGTATCGTCGTCCAGCGATGTTTCTGCCGGTGCATCACAATTATATGGATGGGGATATACACCTATTAAAAAACATCATCCTAGGAAAAAGAAAAAAAGAAGATGTCCAGAATGTGAAAATATATTTGTAGAACAAGAAGATATATGTGTATTATGCAATGGTGGGGATAAAGATTGTAGATTTGCTGATATTACACAAAATGTAGATATTGATAAATATGTTCTAAAATCATCCATACCACCGTGTCCGGATTTAAATGAATATGCTAAGAAAAATCAAATTCCACCCTACCCTTTTAATAAAGATGAATGGATTAGAAAATCTGAAATACCACCTTGTCCCGCATTACCTAATATGAATAATTGGATTAGAAAATCAGAAGTACCTAATTGTGAAAAACAAGAATGTCCAAAATGTCCAGTTTGTCCAATTGCTCCAGTTTGTCCAGATTCTTCTGAAGGAACTGTTAAAGAAAAAACAGTTTATAAATATAGACCTGTTGAAAAAATAATTGTTAAAGAAAACAATAATGTATATGACCCTGATGTTTTATCATCATATAATCAAATGGGTGGTTCATGGCTTCCTAAATTTTCAGAATTAAATGAAGGTTTTATAGCAGAAGAACCTTTATATACACCGTAAATAAACTATATATTGTAACTAAAATTTTATAAATTAAATTAAATTTAATTATCTTGTTCTTTACAAAATTTTTTGTTAATATTTTCTGGTGAAATAGAAGTATTGTTATTACTAAAAGAATTTGTTAAAGCTCTTTTCATTTTTAAGGGTGGTCCAATATCATTATTTTTATCTAAATTCATTAGATTTAAATAATTATCCATATTTATTGCTTGTTCTCTTTGTAATATTGGAGGAGGTTCAATAACATTATTTGTATCTATTCCATTAAATTTAGTTTCAACATTTCTAATAGGTTCTGTAAAAGCTCTTAGCATTTCAGGGCATTCTTCTATTGTTGAATTTGTTCTAACTAAATTACAAATACCATCACTAAGGTTCCTCATCGTGTCATTTAAATTATTTGGACCATTATTATTTAAATTAATATTTGTAGAATATGATATGCCAATTTTACCAGCTTCTGTAAAAGAATCAATTCCAGCTCCTAGAAACAAAAATTCTATTCCTTCTTTTTGTTTATCAGATATAATCTGTTTAGCAATTTTATGATTACCAGGTTCTGACATATTATCTTCACCATCTGTAAGTACAATAACAAAAATTCTTTTTTTAGAATTATTATTTAATGTTGAACAAGATTTAATAATTGCATCGTGAAGTGCCGTTAGACCATTTGGTTTTGGAAGATCGTCAGTTTTTAATTCTAGAAAATCTGAAATATTAGCTTTAGATATTAAAAGATTTACAACGCTATTAAAAGTTACAATTGAATATTCCCCATTTGGAAAAGCTTTCTTTTGTTCTAATAAAAAATTAGATAATGTTTTAATAGTATTATCCCAATTATATTCCATAGAACCAGATGAATCTAAAATAATTGTAATTTCAATTGGAGAATCGTTAATTGTTTCATGATTCTCATTATAATTTTTTGAATTTTTTACAATATCCATTTTTTTACTGTAATTATATAAAATTATTATTATTTATATCAATTTTTTTATAAAAAATAGCGAAGAAAATACTTGAATAAAAAAATCTTAACTTATATAATGGATCCATCTGATTTATTACTAACAAATTCATACAACGAAGGTAATATTTGTAAAAAAATAGAACCATCTCTTGAACATTTAAATAATATTAAAGAAAAAAGAGAACATTTAGAATTAAAAGAATATCTTCAAAGTGAATTAAATATATCGTATAATAGACAATTTGATAAAAAAGAAAAATATGATGATGAATATGATACATCGTTTGATGTTTTAGATCCTCCTATAAGAAATCCAGATATTACTGCAAATTTAGAAAGACCACAATGGATATACGATAAAAAAAATATTTCATTGTCTAATAGTGTTCAACCTGTTTTTGATAAAACAATAAATAATTTAAAAGAAACAAGATATAGAAAAAAAATTAGTTCATATATTAATATTGATAGTAGACAAAGAAATATTAAAAAATATCCAAATCCCGGAAACTATAATATTTTTCTTAATAAAGAATTTAGATATTTGCAATCAATTAAATTAGAAAGTATTGAATTTAGAGAAGCACCTACACCAATTAATGAGAGAAATAATTGTTTTAAATGGATAACAAATTATACAGGATTAGATGGTATAATGGAGGGAACCCGTGTTGAATACCAGGCAAAAATTCCAAGTTCTTTTTATTCATTATCAAATTTTGTACAAATTATTGAAACAACTGCATTAGATATTACACAACATGAAATTCCAGAGGAATATATTACAAGTCCAGCTGGCGAAGATATTAATAATAAATTTCCAAATTTTAATATTTATATAGATCCT
>Ga0180433_10004576_pt1 | contig 19317 bp, 32 predicted proteins | sample SS_ome_8_FD_132980 | JGI IMG/M metagenome (GOLD analysis project Ga0180433, IMG submission 132980) | Hypersaline lake sediment archaeal communities from the Salton Sea, California, USA - SS_1_D_1 metaG | ecosystem: Environmental > Aquatic > Non-marine Saline and Alkaline > Hypersaline >... | reverse complement strand
AATTCACATTTTCCAGTAGTTGGTAAATTAGCTGTTCCTTTTGTAGGTATATTTGTAGTGCAGATAATAATATTGATTTGGTATTTATTTATGTCTGGGATTTTGGAAATTTCAAAGAAATAATTACTTTTTTCCCATTAAGATATAATAAATTATCTATATTTGGATTAATTTTTCTTGGTAGCTTTACAACAACTGGTGATAAATACGTTTTATTATACCTTCTTGCTTTTTTTATATATATCTTACCAATAAAATCTAGATTTTCAGGCATAACATTTATAAATAATCATTTCCGATTATTTAAAGATTATGGAAATATTTAAAGGGACGCCTCAGACGTCTCAACAAGCTGGTTATTCTGCTATACCAAATTATTCTTTACCTCAAAGTTTTGGGGAGCTTATTATTTTAGGTCAGGATCTTCCTCCAGAACTTGAGGAATATTTCTTTGGATTTGATTATGAAATGCAATTAAGTAAGCTTCCTCATACTGTTATTGATTATTTAAATTCAAGTGTTAATTTAATAAATCTATTATTAAAAAAAATGCGAGAAATACAAAATACTGATGTTGGGATTATTGATGTTCCAGAAGAATGGTTTAAACATGAAATAAATAGAATAAATGTAGAAGTGAAAGAAATGGTTAGAGGTTATAGAGGTGTAGAGGGTTTTACAACTGTTGAAATGGGTACAGGAAGACATATTATACAGCAGGAACAAACATATGAAGATCAAAGCAGAAAGAAAGGTTTATTCAAAGATAGACGTAAAGAAACTCTTGAGCGTAGGGATTAGGAGGTTAGAATGGATATATTACAGCTAAAAGAAATTTTACAAATGGTTTATATGTATGGTTTTTTTATTTGTTTTATAATAGCTCTTTTTTGGACTGCTATTTTTATTTTTTGTAGTAAGGTAGTTAAACCTTATTTAGGAGCTAAATTCGGTAAATATAAAGGATTAGTTCAGGATTTTAAAAAAGATGGAACTACTTCGCTTAGTAGTTTAACCAGATTCAAAAGATTGATGTTTGATAAAAATGGCAGAACATTTCAGGAATTTAAGAAATTCAAAGATGATTTACGACCTTTAAGATATTCTTTCTTAGATGTTCCTTTATTTATGTGCAGAGAAGGAGATATTACTGCTATGGAAGTTCCAATAGATCCTACTGAAGAACAAATTAAGGAAATGAAAACTAAAGAACTACAATTATCAGATAATGCTAAGATTTTTTATAAAGTTGATATGATTGCACCAGCGCCTTTAACTGTAGATTGGTTAGATATTTATAGTGAGGAAAATGCTCTTAATTTTATAAAAAAGAATAAGGTGCTTAAAAGAAAAGCTCTACAATTTCCAATATGGTTATTATTCTTTGTAATAATAATTATAATAGTGGTATTTATAGCCTTATTTATGTTCGTATTACCGAACTTATAAATGGTTAGCTTTGAGACTAAAGAGAAATTTAAGACGCAATTAAGTAGATCTGAATATCGCCATCATATAGCGGAAACTTATTGGGCTTGTTGCTATCATTTTGCTAGATGGTATAAAAACATTAATTTCCTTAGAAGAATGGGAGACCGTTATGGTGAGCGTCTTGTTTCTCAGGGCTATAAAAAGAATAAAGTACATGAGAAAATAGAGCGTAGGTTCAGACGTTATTTCAATAATGTATCTGTAGATTATGATATGTTTGTAGCTTATGCAATGGAAATATGGAGCTTGATAAAATTCTATCTTTCTATTAATAATAATCAGAGAGAAGAATATGATCTTAAATTAAACCAGCTTTTAGATGAAACAACACACCCAGAAAGAATAAGAGATATTTTTAACGATCTTGGAAGATTTGTAAAAGGCATGGTTCCTTTAGAGGATATGGCCTATTACGGAGAGGATTTCAAATATTAAAATGAATAATTTTTCTCAAGGTAGGGGGATGTATTCAACAAAGAGGTTTAAGACTAAAGATGTTCCTAGTTGGGAGAAAATTATTGTATTATGGGAAGGTATGATAAAAGAATATATTCAAGACACTATTACTTTACCTAATTTTATGTTGTTATTATTTCATATTTGGTATGGAAAACGAATAAATGAAATAAGGTCTCTTACTATTGATAGCTTTAATTTAGATAGAAAAGTAATATATTTTAAGCAATTAAAAACAGGAGCAGAAATTACTCCTGAAGATGTTCTTCCAATTTATGAACATTTGGAAAGATTTATTTTGGAATATCTTCGTGAGCTTTCATTAATTAATAGAAAACATTTATTTGTTAGATGTGAGAGACAATTACGTAATGTAATTTATAGATACACTAAAAAATATTTTGGTGTAAGAACTAGACCTCACGCTTTTCGTCATGCTTTAGGTATTAGAGTATTGGAAACTACTGGAGATATTGAAAGAGCTAGAAGATTATTAGGACATAGTTCTATAGAGATAACTAGAATATATGCTAAGCATACACTTCCAGATTTAAAAAATAAAAAATGGTGGGAGGATTATAGATAATGTTGTTTTATGTATGTTCAATATGCAAAGAAAAATTCAAAACAAAACCATCAATAATAGATCATTTAAAAAAAACTCATAAAGTTCCTCATAATTACGTTTATAAATTTATGGATAAAACATATACTGAAGAAAATATATTTAAGGAAGCTGAAGAGATGTTCAGCAATAAAAAAGATAAGGGTTTAATTTTTATGAAATGAAAAACTATAAATGTAAAATATGTAAACAAATATTTGTTAGCAGAAATAGAATGAGGAAACATCTACGAAAAATACATGGGATTAAAGGAACCCATCCTATAAAAGGAAGAAAGCCTTATTCAGATTATATAGATGATGTAATAGTTTAAAATGGGATTAAAGAATCGGTTTGTTATAGAATATTGGAATCCGTTTAAGGCAATGCGTTGGCATAATAGACTAGGAGTTATTTTCTGGTTTTTTGCTTTATGGTTAGTAATTCATTATTGGTATACTATTGGTTTCTTGAATGTATCTTTCGTAATAGATATAATAAGCAGGCTTGGAGGTCTTGAATACTTTGGCTTAGATCCGTTTACATTTATGTATATGATATTTAAGTTATTCTTAGGTAGCTTACTTATGATGGTTATATCTGCTTTATATATGTTTGATAGAATAGAGAGAATATTTAAAAAGTATAGAGTATATAAATAGATAGTAATGCTCGCTTGTGTCCTAACGAACGAGAAGCAACTAAAACATCCAAAAGAGTGCTGATAGGTAAGTGAGAGTTTTTGGACATTCTTTCACTTACCTTCTTTCCTCCAGAGATAAGTCGGCGAGGTCTTCTTCCACTTTTTCTACGGAAATGTCCGTATGTTCTTTTAGAATAGTTCTCCAGCTCGTAGGATAGTAATTTTTAGGTTAGAGTTCGTAACTCATTGGATATTCTTTCCCTAAATTTCTTGTTACCTGCATTGTCCAGATGTCCGCATCGGGTAATTCCAGAAGATCCATATTCTATGCACTTCCTTCTCTTTTTTTCTTCAGCAGTGCATCTAGAGCATATTTTTTCTCTGTATTCTGTAGTGTATTCTATAATTTCTTTTGCTAACTGTAAATTCCTATAGAACCATTCTTCATTTTCTTTCATTTTTAGATTTTAGTTTCTTTAATCCAACCCTCAAAAAAGTACCATCTTTTATATCCAGGTATTCGGCTTCGTCTTTTGGGATCCAAATAATAAAGGAGTTTCTAGACTGTGTAACTTTTTTTGTGAATATGCAATCACATTCAACTTCCATATTTACTTAGTATTACATAGTATAACATAGTTAATAAACTTATTGTGCAAAGTCCTCCAAGTATTATTGATTTTTACTTTGTAGGGATTCTATTGTTAATTATACAAATATTCTTAAATGCTTACCTACCTTTTAACCATTCCTTATGAAATTAAAATGTAATCATTGTAATTGGGAATGGGAATATACAGGTAATAGAAAATTTTATTGTACTTGCCCTAACTGTCTATATAAAGTTAATATAAAAAAGAATGAGGTGAATTATGATAGACCTAAAGAAAATTGAATATTTAAAATTGAAATTATCTAAATTGAACGTGTAAAGGATTTAGCAACTCTTTGTAAGGTTTGTCATATTAAAGTTCATGATGGAGAATAAAAAAGAAAGTAAGAAGTGTAAAGAAGTAAGTGAATTTACTATAAATAATAATGATGATAAATGGATATACGAACAGGTGTATCTTCCAAAACAAAAAAAGACAAGATTTGCTTATTATAGATTATATAGAGAAAATAAAAAAGAAGACTTTAAAGAAGTCTTTGGATATGTTGATGAAATTGAATTTAATGGTGAGATATTAAAACCTATTGAAGCTGATGAAGTTTATGATAAAAAGATTATTCTTCCAGAAGGTTATACTCGTTTTGAATCGGAAAATAAATTATTTGAAGAAATAAAAGAACATATTCATAAATATTTAGATATAAGCGAAGACTTCGAGGTCTTTTCTTCATGGTATATTATGTTAACTTGGGTTTATGATGATCTTGATGCTATTAATTATCTTAGAGTCTTAGGAACTACTGGGGTTGGTAAAAGTAGGTTCTTAGAAGTTGTAGGGACGTTATGTAGAAAAGCCATTATGGTTGCTGGAGCTTTAACTTCAGCTCCAATTTATAGAGTAATAAAAAAATGGCAGCCATCTTTATTAATTGATGAAGCAGATTTTAAAAACTCAGATACTGCAGCAGAGATTATTAAAATATTAAATTGTGGTTTTGAACGAAATAAATCTGTGATGAGATGTGATAAGGAAGATCCCTCTAAAATAGACTTCCTTCCAGTATTCTGTCCTAAAGTATTAGCAACTAGAAGAAGATTTTATGATGAAGCGTTGGAGAGTCGATGTTTGACTGAAGTTATGACACAAACAAATAGAAAGGATCTTCCAGATACTCTTCCTAGAATATATTATAATGAAAGATGTAAATTGATTGATAAATTGTTAATGTTTAGATTTAAAAAATATTGGAATACTTTATCTGAACTTTCTCATTATATAGATTTAGGGGATTTAGAACCAAGATTAAAACAGGCAACTAGGCCTTTTGTAACTATCTTCCATAATAATAAAGAAATGATGGATAGATTAAGAAATTTCTTGCAGAAATATCAGAAAGAGCTTATAGAAGATAGATCTTCGTCTTATGAAGGAATGATAGTTAATACTTTGTATAATTTAATGGAAAACGGTGAAAAAAATATTTCTCCAACAATGATAAAGGAATATATGGAAAACCAATACGGTCTTGCGAAAGTAAACACTAGAGGAATAGGAAAAGCATTACGAGGCTTAAAATTATCTACAAAACAGAAAAGATTTGGGGATAAAGTGATAAAGGTAGTTACATTTAGTGACTTAGTTTTTGAGGATTTAGTTAAACGGTTTGTATCGAAAGTATCGTCTGTATCGTCTGTATTATGTACCTTAGGAGGGAGAGAAGAGAAAAATAATAATAAAAGAAATGTATCGTTTCAGGCTGTCCACCATATCGACGATACAAATGATACTAACGATACACAAAACATAACGAGTGCATCTGCCAAAGCCGTTTTAGATGAAGAGTTCACTTTTGATGAAATTGAAGAGTATTTTAATAAACTAGAAATGCCTAAGGAATACGGTAAGGAAGCTATTAAAATATGGTTAGATAAAGGGTTGATATATGAGTTCAAACCAAAGAGATACAGATGGCTATAATGTTTTACTAATAAAAAACAATAAACGAAAGGTTTATATACTAGTATCATAATATAAGTCTTAATATGGTAAAACTAAAGAAAATAAGATGTGAAAAATGCTTGCATGAGTGGTCTCCGAGAGTCGAAGATCCAAAATCTTGCCCTAACTGCAAGAGACCAAAGCAATATACTACTTTCACAATCGTAAGAGACGAATAAAAATGTCCAAACTATTAAAATATATAATAAGTCAGATAAAAGGTGATTGGTACTCAGTAATGGAGTATTTAAACGCTGTTAATGATAGAGATAGAAAATTAGCTTCTATCTTAAAGGTGTATTAAATGGCAATTATGCCTACCCTTTTATCTTATGGTAAATACGTATTAATTCTAGTAATATTAGCTTTTGCAATCAAAGTATTGATGGATCACAAAAAAGAAGTGAAAGAAATTCTAGCTGCTTTAAAATGGTTTCATAAAAAATACATTAAGAGGGATTAAAATGAATAAAAATAAAGTAATTAAATTATTTGTTAGTATTAGTTTATTTTGGATTTGCGGAGGATTGAAAGAAAATGGTAAGTGAAAAAGAGGCCTTGCAAGAGGCATTTAAGGATATTAAAATAGACATCCAACAATTATTCAATAACTTTAGTGACTTGTATAACTTGTTTCATAAACTATTGAAACAGCAGCAAGACTTATCTAACAGATTAAGGGTTACTAGATGTGATCTTAGAAGAGAGTTTAAGAACAATAAATTCAGAGTACTATTTGAAGATACTGTTGCTGGCAAGATGAGAAAATATCTTAAAGACAATAAAGAAACTTGGTTTACTCCGTTAGAAATTACTAAGGTAGTAAAAGGCAGATATAGGTCTGTTCACAGTGATTTAAGAAACTTCGTTAAGCGAGGGCAAGTAGAAAAGCAAAATAAAAAATACAGATGGAAGAATGGCAACTGAAAGTTTTACTTGTAACCTATATAAGATAGTAGAAACTAGCTCTAAATCATTTACGTTCATGATTAACGTAGTTAGTGAGAGTCATAAGAAAGAGATAATAAAGAAATTACGTAAACTAGGGCATACAGTATCATCTAAATCAGTTAATAATAAGTTAGTGAAAATGGAGCTAACTAATATTGACTATATAAAAGGTGATGAGATATGTTAGAAGATAAAGTAAAAACAATGGTTTTAATAGAGCCTAAGACTAAAGAGATTATCGAAGATAATAGTGGTAAGATTATAGGATATATTAATAATAAAGGACAAGAGGTGTATTATGCAAATAAATGAAGGTATATCAAATTTAGATGAGAAGTTGCTTTATAGTAGAGTGAATAAACTTACTAAGCAAGATAAATTACACACGAGTAGAGAGCATATGAAAGCGATACTTACAAGGCAGATATACAATGAACTAGAGAATAAAGATAGCATGGATTATATTTTAGCTGAGAGATATGGAGTTGGTACTGTTGCAAACAAAGTTAGAAATTTAGCTAATGATTTAACTAATAAATATTATAAAAAATAAAAGGAGGTGATTAAAGATGGTATTTAATAGTACAAAACCAAAGAAGTCTTTGGATATATTACATGAGTATGAATGGAATAATAAATGCAGTAGTTGGGAAAATACTAAAAGAGATTCTCCAATAGAAAGGGAAATGACTATTAATAATTGTAGTAGAGAAGAAGCTATTGAAAAATATTTTAATTCATGTGCAGATATAGGTAGAGCTAAATTAGATAAGAAGAAAGGTTTTGGAGTGATAGAATATCAAGATACAGGTGGTTTTTAATGAAAATGAAAGAAGTAAAGAAAGTAAAAAGATTATTTGTCACGGAAGAAGCTCTTGAAAAAGTTTGGGATAATAAAAAAGATGAACGATGGAATAATTGTTGAATAATATAAGAAGTTAAAGCAAGAGGTTGAATGAAAATAAAAGATTGTAAAGAGTGTGGATTTAAGCATCAGGAATTATTGCCAACACAAGAAGAATTAGATACGTATTACAAAGAAAAGTATGATAAGATAAGTTGGCATCCCTGCCTTAACTTAGAAGAAAGCGCATATGTTTATTTTAATTCAAGAGAGATTTTTAACATTGTTAATAACAATATACATAATACATTACCAAATACAATTTTAGATATTGGTTGCGGTGATGGAAGCTTAATAGAAGTATTTAAGCATAATAAATGGGAAGTTAAAGGAATTGAACCAAATAAAAATATTAATTTTAAAAAGGATTTGGATATATTTTTAGGAACTTTTGAGGAATATTTAAACGAGCCTAGTATTCGTAAGATGTATTCAGTAGTTTCGTTGGTCGGAGTGCTTGAGCATTGCAGAAGTCCGATAGAAATGCTTAAACAAATAAAGAAAATAATACTTCCTAAAGGGGGTTTATTTATAGAAGTGCCGAATGACTTTAACCCTTTGCAAGAAATAGTGCATAAAGGCAGAAAGGAGAATTATTGGATAGCTAAAGAACATATTAATTATTTTAATATAAAGACTTTAACAAGTTTACTTGAAAGATGCAAGTTTAAAATTAAATATATGACGGTTTCGTTTCCTATGGAACTGGGAATATTACTGGGATTTGATTATTTGGATGATGAACATGCTGGTAAGACTTTTCATAATTTAAGATTTAATATGGAAAAAGAATTATACTCAACTAAAGAAGGAAGAGAATTTAAAGAAAAATTATATGAATCATTTAAGAATATAGGAATAGGTAGAACTATATTATGTTATGCTGAGGTTGAATAATATGAGTGAACTAGAAGAATATTTCAGAAAGGTAGTAAAAGAAGAATTGAATAAATTAATAGAAAAACGCGGAATAGATATTATATATAAAGGAGATATCGTAAAGATTCTTACTAAAGTTTTAGAGGATTTGGATGATAAAGAATTAGAGAAGCCAGCATATGAGCCAAATAACCCACCTTCTAATGAGAAAAAGGTTGAAGAAATAGAATATAAAATAAAAAATTCTGGGATTCAGGATAAAGTTAAAATCTTAATGGAAAAAATTTATCCTATATTTAGGAATGATCATGATAGAGAATTTTTTTTAATAGATATTAATACTGCTATAGGAATAAGTGAAACAGATTATAGTGAAAAAGCAAGAGTAGGATATGCAGTTAGAAAATTATGTAGTTTAGGAATATTAACTGAAAGTAAAATTACTCAAGGTGATAGATCATACCTTACTTTCCGATGGAAAAAAGATTAGCTTTGTATATAATGGTGACCTTAAGTCACTTTAGGTGACTTTTAGTGACTAAAAAAGAAACTGTAAAAATTGATGAGGATTTACTAAAAAGAGTAAAAATGGTAAATGAATGTAGGTGATATAATCAAGTTTGGGATAATTATATTAGGAGGGATTCTCTTTTTATTATTACTTACAAGAGCTATCCCTATGTTCACACGTATATTATGAGGTTAAAATGGTAGAATTAAAATTAATTATTGGAGAAAATACACCTAAAACTACACCACAAAGCGGAGAGATTATAGATGGAAGGATACAAGTCTTTGTATCAGAGATTACTAAAGAACAAGCACACGCTATAGTAAAATATAGTAAAGATAACAGACTAACAGTAAGAATTGTCGGAGAATAGAAGTCCCTTATATTGATTTTCAACAGCTATTTCCGATTATACATACAATCGGTAGGGGACGATTTTTTTCTTTAATTTTTTTATAATTTATAATCATTATAGGGAGATACAATTTCATAAATTACCACTTCTTCATATTATTATATAACAAAGCAAAAACTTAATAAAATGTCGTCATATACTCTATATCGGAGCTTTAAAAATATGGTTCATAATACAAATATTTTCATCAGTAGAAGAGGTAGCAGGACTTTTTTAACACGTATTATGCAAAAAGCTATCAACATAAAAGGGCATAATTCCATCTTTATATATGGCGCTAAAGGGGATGGTAAAAGTACGTATGCCATGCTATGTTTGTATTCAATTTTTAGGGACTGGGATAAAGTTTTAGAACATATGCTTTTTATGAGAAAGCAAATAAACGATATATTAAAAAGTAAAGTAGATCCGAATACATTAGAAATAAGTGATCGGATTCCTTGTATGTGTTGGGATGACGCTACATATGAAAACCTCAGGACTAAAAAATATGATCCTTATATGGATAAGTTTGTAAGATTATATACAGTTATACGTTCTGTATTATCAAACTTTATATGGACTGCTCCAAACTTTACTCTAGTACCTAGCAAAATACAAAGCCTTGATTGGCTATTAGTTAGAGTAGTAAGAGCTGATGTTGATTATTCTATAGCTTACTTCTATAAGTACAATCAAGCACCTTATAAGTCAGTATATCTTTCTCCTCTTAATATAGCAGATAGACAAATAAAAGAAAGATTCTATTTTAACTGGATCCCAAAAGATGTAAGAGCAAAGTATGAAAAGATAAGAGATAGATATAGCGTGCAGGGTATCTTTGACGTAGAGGAAGCTTTAGAATATTCTAATAAAAATGAAGCATTACAAAAAGAAAGAGTAGATTTAATGTATAAACAATATAAGAAAGCTAATAGTGAGGACGGTTATAAAAAAGAAAATTTTAAATTTATTAAAAAAGCCAAAAAACCAAAATGGATGGAAAAAAATTAAAGGATCCTTTTTTACCAGATAAAATAATGTTGTTAATGGTAGCTAGTGTAATATTAATTTATTTAATATTTTTTACATTATTTAATGTTGTATTTATGACTGAAGAAAAAATTACAAATAATTGTATAGAAGTATGCAAACCTAACAAACTTTCATCAGTTGATATAAATAAATTTACATTTACTGCTATTTGTTTATGTGATAAAGATTTATATTTAAATTTCAGCAATATTTATATTAATAAATCTGTTATTTCCTAATATGCCTATAGGTTATTATTACAAAGGTCAAGAGGTCTCTAGATTACAATATGCAATATTATTTGAAAGAGCTAAATATGATTCATCTATTTCTCAGGATTTAGAAACTAGAGATGTTCCAACAATACAGCAACCTGTAGGAACTACTACTAAATTAATTCAATATACTAAAGATGGCCAGCTTTATTATGCTGAAATTCCAAAGGAAGCTCAGGACGTAAGAGTAGCAGAAGGAGATAAAGTAGTATTTACTCTTCCTAGTGATCAAACTACAATTCAAACTGTTGAAAAATATCCTGTTTATTCTCAAGGAAAACCTGTTACTGTTGCAGGCAAAGAAGCTTATTTATCTGCTGGAATATCTGCTAAATTAAAGAAAGAAATAGAAGAAGGTAAGATACAGTATACTACTGAAGGCATACAGAAGGGAGAAAAAGTATTACAAGAGGAAGCAAGAGTAGCAGCTAGAGAAAAAATAAAGGATATAAAAGCTAAAGCTGTAGAAATAGCTCTAGATCCTTTTGGTTATGTTTCTAGAAGAATAGGGGAAAAAGTAGTTCCTTATGCAACTGGAGAGAAAATATCTGCTAAAATAAGTAAGGAAGGTATAGATGTAACTGGTGTTAAATGGGAGTTACCTAAATATATGGAGAAATTAGCTACAGGTCAACTAGCTACTGTAACTCATATCTCTACTATGGCATTACCAACTAGAGAACAAACTTATGGTTTTACTGAGAAGTTAGTAGGTAAAGAAATATCTCAGAAAATATTTAAGGTTTTACCAGATATGAACTTGTTTGGAAGGGATCCTAAAACTGGAAAAGAAATTTCTTTTCTTCAAGCTGAGAAAAAATATTTAAAAAATATAACTATAGGTGAGAGAGCTTCTTATACAGTTGGAACTATTCTAGGTTATCAAGCTGTATTCAGACCTATAGGATTTACTGAAATATATAGCATGACGCCTAAATTTGTAGGTAAAGGTGTTTATGATGCTAAAACAAAGACACTTATTGAAAAGGGAATTATTACTAAAACTGATTATTTACATATAGATAAACCTATAGCAGCAGTAGAGAGAATAGTAACAAAAACAGGTAAATATACCTTTAAAGATACGAGCGTATATGTTCAATTACGAGATCCTTTTATTTCTAAGTTATTTCATAAGCCATCATGGAAATCAATGGAAATATTGGTATCAAAAACTAGAGTTACTCCAGAATATCAAAAAATAATTACTGATGTAAGTAAATTAATATTAAAACCAGATGTTGGTGGAGTAACTGTTAAACATCCTAAGTTGTTAATGAAGGCATTTAGAAGTGAATCATTTACTCAAACTTTATTTAAAGGAGTTGAATCTGGAGGTAAATTAGTAAATATTCCTGTAAGTACAACTACTAATATTCCTGTAAAAATTTCTTCATATCAATATGCAAAAATGCTTGAGAAAGCTGGAGAAATTAAAATATTTTGGAAGCCAGATTTAAAAACTTTCTCCTCTGGCGAGCCAGCTTGGGGCATTACATTACAAAAATCTTTACCAGTAAAAATATTTGGTCATAAAGTACCTTTTCTTAGAAAAATAATACAAACTAAGCCAGTTTATATATATTTAGATTCAGCATTAAAAGGAACTGAAAAATTATCCCATATTGTAGCTCATGAATTAACTCATGTTACACAATTTCCATATTTTTTAGATACTAAATTTGGAACTACTTTAGCAGAAATTAAGCCAGAAATAATCGGTAACCTTTTTCCTAGTGTTAATATAAATCTTCCTGTACCAAAAATTACTATTAGTACTGGTCAGTTTGTTGTAGGAAAATCTGAAGCTATACCTAATTTATTTAAAGTTTTGGGAAGTGCTAGAGGAGAAACTATAGGTAGTGGTATGTTATTTCAAAGTGATATTTTTGTTAAAGGAGCTACTGCTGGAGGAAAAGCATTAAGTGGTGCTGGAGGAGTTTCATCTAAACTTATAAATGTATTACAGCAATCTTATGTTTATCCAACTATTCCTATTATACCTCAAACTCAAACTCAAGTTATTCCTTTTTTTACAGGTCTAGGCTCTGTTAAAGCTATGACTTCTCTTATACAACCTACACCTATACCTTTGGTTATAGATACAGATGTGTTTGTTCCTCCTGTATCTGTTATTAAACCTACAGAGCTTAAATATGGCAGTATTTCTCTACAAAAAGCAGATATTAGTTCTATTACTGGTGTCGGTGTTGGTTCATTAACTGGATTAGGTGTAAAAGATGTTCAAAGTGTTAATATTCATAATGTTCCTACAGTTCCAGTATTAACTACTAAAACAATTACTGGTCTTGATATAATGGAAGTTCCTTTAACAGTTATTCCTTTAAAAGAACAAGAAATTCAAGTATCAATGGTTACTGGATTTATTCCTCCACCTCCTCCTATACCATCTAATTTTGTTAAGGCTATGGTTCCCCCATTACCTTTTGTAGGTTTTGGTTTACCTTCTCAATTACCTAGCATGGACTTTGAAGAAATAAGCTTTAAAAAATTAAATCTTCCTAGTTTAGCTTTTGCAGGTATTCCTCAAATAAACAAAAAGAGAAAAAAGAAAAGGAAGAAATGAGAAAAAAAAGAATGAATAAAAAAGGAGGTTTCGGAATACTATTAATGCTAGTTATAACATTGTTCGGGTGGTTTTTATCATGGATTATAATAGATTTATTTGATTATGTATTGGATGAGTTTATGGAGAACAGTTTTGAATCTTTAGAAAGAACTGGTAGAGACGCAGATGAATGGGTTGGAAATTACAGCACGTATCAGGGAACTAAAACAAACTTTAAACGTTTCACTTTCTGGACTGGAAGCATACTTTTAGTGATAATGACGTTTAGCTATGCGTATTATCTGAAAGCATCATCTTTTTATCGGACGTAATAATGAGAAAGTTCAGAGATCTCCTAGCCATTGTCCTAGTAATAAGTCTAATCTTACCTATAGCTAATGCTATTTTTGATCCTTTAGAATATTATCCTGAAGAAAAGAAATATAAAATAGATACTCCTATTTTAGGTACTGATTTAGTTGATATTACTTTGATTAGTAATACTTATTTTTGTTATATGAATTGTGAAGCTGTATTAAAAATATATCCTTATTCAGAGCTTGAGGTTTCAAATAAAGAAGAATTTGATTGGAACTTTCATAATATTTATAGTTCTAAGATAGATTATAGTAATTATTGGTTTGAGGTTAGAATTGATAAGAGCAGAATTGTAGAAAATAAAGATTGTATTGAATATGAAATAAATAATATTGGAAAAAATGCTACTGCTACTTGTTCTAAATGGGAAATTACTTATAAAAATATAACTTGGTATGAATGGGAAAAAATAGACTTTAATAATTATAATTTTCCAATTAGAGAAGATACTTACATAAAAATAAAGGGAATCAAACCAAAAAATTCAAATATTGAATGGATTCCTAAATTTTACGGCTATGATTTAGATGCTTGGGCTTGGTGGTCGGCTTCTTATGGTTATAGACAAAATATAACTAATGAATCATCATCTGATTTAGCTTTTGCTATTAATGGAACAAATGGATTTGGAGGTAATATAGTTTGGTACAATCCTACTAATTTAGCTGGAACTACTTCAGTTTATTATAATTCATCTTCTATTTATGCAGTTGCTAATGAAACTACTGAAGATAATTATGATAGTGAAAGCGTAGGAGCTAATAATTCAGCTACTTCAATTTATAATGCAAATGCTTCAGCAGTATATCATTTTACAAATAATGGAAGCGCAGAAGATTCAACTTCCAATGAAAACGATGGAACTGTAACTAATACACCTTTTACTACAAATGGTTTATTTGGATCTGCTTATGACTTTGACGGAGACGATGATCCTATTATTACTTTTAATATTTCTCCAATATTTAATGATGAATGGAGTATAATATTATGGATTAACACTACAGATGCTGGTGAAGAAGTTTTCTTGTTTGGTGTATATGATTCTGATCCTGATCCAGATGAATATATTCATTTATTTAGTAATATAGGAAGTTCTGATGGAAATACTTATTTTCAAATGAATGGAGATACTGGTGGTGGTGGAATTAATGTATCTATACCAGACTGGAATGATGGAAATTGGCATATGATAGCTGTAACTAAAAGCCTTAATGATATAAGTACATTTAAAATATATTTTGATGGTAATTTACAATCAAGTGATAGTTCTGGAGATGCTGGTGATCTTGGTGCTTTTTCTAGTACTATTTCTCCAGAAATTGGTGCAAGAGGTGGAGCTGCAACGGGTAACCCTATAGATGGAACTATTGACGAAGTAAGAATATATGATTTAGAATTAACAGGTACTCAAATAGGAGAATTATATAACAACTCACAAAACTTGAATAATTTATTAGGAGCTGAAGAAACATCGACATATTTAAGTTTATCATTAACTAATATTAATGAAAGCGATTATAAAAATATAGAATTGCAACCAGATGTTTTAGTAAAGTCTTCTAGTGATTTTAATGTAACTTTAGATCTTGTAAATGATGCTAATGGAAGTATATATAATATTTTAACAACCTCAGAATTAGCAGGTACATATACAAATAATTCAATAATTATAAATACTACTATTTATATGGATGGTGATTATTATTTAAATTTAACTGGAAGTAATTCTTATGATACTGGAGAGAGTATTTCATCAACATTTGAAATAAACAATTTAGATTTAAATATTTCTTATAGTTGTTCTGATTTGGTTACTGAAACTATTTATCCTAATGTAACTATAAACTCTACACAACCATTTAATCTTTATGTTTATTTGAATAGTAGTGGAACTTTATATTCAGTTTATAATAAATCTGATGTTGGAGGAAATTATAAATATAATGATTCTATAGATATTACAGATTATACAGATAGTAATTACTCTGTTTATGCGTCAGCTACAGATGGATTAAATACTGAAACTAATGAATCATGTAAGTTTACTGTAGATACAACTGCTCCTGCTATTACTGTAGATTGGAATATAGATAATGATTGGTATTCTTCTTTGAATCATTATTTAGGAATTACTGTTACTGATTCTGTAGATTTAACTATTGAATGTAATATAACTTTTGAGGGTAATCTTATAGACACCGAAGCAAAAAGATGGGAAGAAACAGAGGAATATTCTGAAACAGGAGACTGGACTTTAAAAAAGACTTTTACTTTTACAGGAGATCAAGTAAATTCTACTAAAGGTGATGCATGGTTAAGAACTGGTGGAACTGATACAACTTGCTGGGGTAGAATGAGATTTTATTATACTGATTCTACAAATACTTATGTTGACCATGAAACTACTAGCACAAGCTATGTTTTAACAGAATTTGAAAATCCATATACTAATTTAACAGTAAGCAAGATAGAGTTTTATTTAAAGAAAGATGCTGATGTTTATACAGTATATGCTAAAAACATTTCAATATATGTAAATAATTTTGAAAATGGAACTGAAATGTTGGAAAATGTTACTTTGGTTAATGGTGTAGATGATTTAACTATTTATTGTGTTGATGATGCTGGAAATCAAGGATCTTATGACGAAGATATGGAAGTAAATACTATTTTAATAGATATAAAAGACGAGGAAGGAAGAGATGATTTTGGTATAGAAAACTTTACTGCTCATATGTTCGCTTCGTCTTATGATAAAAGTAATATAACTTATGAGAATGTAAATGAAAGCCAGATGGCTAGCTGGTATTTTATAATGATTAATGATAGTGTAAAAACTTTAAGATTAGCTATAGAAACATTATATTACCGTTCACAAACAGATACAGAAGAACTAAATGGAACTACTTTTTATATGTATAATTCTTCTCAATTCTCAAGCTCTCAAATATTATTTAAAATAGATACTGTAGGTTATGATAAACCTATAATTGTAAAAAGACCTAGAGATACAGGTGAGGATTTAATAACTGCTGAGTATCCTATAGGATCAGAAAGAGAAGTCAATGCTTATTTAATAGATAGCAGAGTGTATAATATTTATGGATATGATGATGATGATAATCTTATTTTGATAGATACTCTTATGGTTACAGGAACAAGAACTATTCATTTAACAATACCTGATATTGCTGATATATTTACTAATATTAATAATAAATTTGGACATATATGGGCAGAAAATTATACATATGGAAATTATACTATTTATGTAAGGGGCTATGACGATGCTGGAAGTTATACAATTACATTATATAATTCTTCAGATGATCAACTAGCTATAGGAACTTTTACAGATACAGGAACTTTAACTTATGATGCTGGTAATATTTCATTATTAAATAATACTTATTTTTATGCAGTATTTACATGGTCTGATGGTACAAGTTTTGAAAGAAGTTTACTGCTAGGATCTGAAGGAATAACTTTAGGTGATTGGGGTATATTATCCTTTGGTGGTTTTGGTTGGTCTATTGCAGTTTTAATTATAATGCTAGCAATAGCAGGAACGTTTGCTGGTTATTCTGCTGAACTTGGTTTGGGAATGGCTGCAGGTATTGGTTTCCTATTCGCTTTAATGATACCTACTTTATCTGTATTTATTAGTATATATGCGACAACGTTTGCAATATTAGGAGGTATATTATTCGCAATAAAAATAAGATAAGATGGCTATAGATATAGTAAAAATAGTAGTATATACAATGTTCACTATGAACTTACTGCTAGGTATAGGTAATTATGTAGGTAGAGAATTAGAAACAGCTTCAAGTATGACTTTATATGGTGAAGAAAATCTTACGATTATAGATATTAATTTCTCTGAATTTGAGGATGTTACAGATCAGCTCTCTACAAATCCTACTGTAACTGGTATAGGAGGAGCTTTATATAATGTTTATAATATAATTTATGGTATTCCAGCGTTTACTGGTCGTATAATGGGAATAGTAGGAATAGATACGGCTTTAAGAATATTAGTAGAAGGAAGTTTAGTCGCTATAGTTAGCTTAATATATTTCCTATTTGCAATGCAAGTAATAAGCTACTTACCAATTTAAAATGCCAGCAAGTGAATTATTAGCCAATCAGCTTATGCAACAAACAAGTGTATGCGAAGCTTTAAATTTATTTACTATAGATATGGCTCAAGTTTTAGGAGGTGTAGCAATAGGTTATATTTTCATTTATTTGTTTTTATATGTAATACTTCCTATGATTGGGTACGGTGTAGGTAAAAATACTTTATTTGGATTTATTGCTGGTTTAATTGGAAATACTATAATAGTTCTTTTGGGAGCAGGAGGATGTATTTTAATGCCTGTAGAATGGGGTATTGTTAGCGGTTTAGTATATATTTTAGCTATAGGGATGGTTATAGTTATACTGAAGTATGGCCATACAGGTACATGGTAGTAAATTTTGGAAATATTAGGATAAAAACATATTTATTAACAGGTTTTAATTATTATTTGTGGTAGCCATGAATAAAAAAGGATTCATTGATAAAATACTTAGTATGGTTCTCGGGGTTATCATAATTTTAGCTATAGCCTTGTTCCTTATAGCTAACTTATGGCCAGAAATCTCAGAGGAAATTACTGAGTTAAACGCTACAAATCCTGCTGCTGCTGGAAACTTAACGGCTATTCAAACGGATATACCAGTAGAGCTATATGGATTAGTAGGCATTCTATTTATAGCAATTACCTTGATGGTAATATTAGCTATTTGGAGAATGTATAAAGGAGCTGAAGTTTAGACTTTAGCTGTTTTTTATTTTTTTATTTTGGAAATATTAGGATAAAAACATATTTATTAACAGGTTTTAATTATTATTTGTGGTAGCCATGAATAAAAAAGGATTCATTGATAAAATGTTAGCTATGGTTCTTGGTGTAGTAATTGTTATCGCTGTAATGTTGTTTATGATTGCTAACTTATGGCCAGAAGTATCTGAAGATGTTAATGAATTGGCTCCTTCATATAGTGAAAATAGTACGTGGGTTATGGAAAGTGCATGGAGTTTATCATATACTAATTTACTTAGTAGTACAGTAGCTTGTGTAAATTATACTGGTGGAACTGTAACTAATACATTACCAACTAATAATTATACTGTTTCAGCTAGTGCTGGGGAATTAACACTAACAGAAGTTACTTGGAATAACTCAAATATACAATGTTCTTATAAATATCACGATAGCTCCTCAGGAAATTTATCGGCTATTCAAACAGATACAGCAGTAGAGCTATATGGATTAATAGGTATTATCTTTGTAGCAATTACCTTGATGGTAATATTAGCTATTTGGAGAATGTATAAAGGAGCTGATATGTAAACTTCTTTTTTTCTTTTATTTTTAGAAAATTTTAAATAATCGGAAATATATCTAAAATGTATGGCTGAAATAATCAGTACTTTCCCGTTGTTGATATTCTTTCTAATAAGCTGGTTAATAACTTTTGTAGTAGGTATGAAAATAGATATGAACGAATATCCTTTTGATAAGATTATATTATTTGGTATATCTGCTATGTTTATATTCTTT
>Ga0180433_10004575_pt1 | contig 19318 bp, 22 predicted proteins | sample SS_ome_8_FD_132980 | JGI IMG/M metagenome (GOLD analysis project Ga0180433, IMG submission 132980) | Hypersaline lake sediment archaeal communities from the Salton Sea, California, USA - SS_1_D_1 metaG | ecosystem: Environmental > Aquatic > Non-marine Saline and Alkaline > Hypersaline >... | reverse complement strand
GCAATTGCAATAGCGCTATTATTTTGTGCTGCATGATGCAACGGAGTCATTCCAGCAGAATCTTTAAAATCAATTGAAGATTCATATGTAACAAGCAGGGATATAAAATCGGGGTCATTTTCTTGAGCGGCAAAATGAATTGGCATTCTGCCTATTGCATCTGGAATTGCTGGGAATGCATGGAAGTATAGTAATGTGTTTGTAATTCCTATGTGGCCAAAACGTACGGCATAATGTAACGCTGTCCGTCCTTTGTTGTCTTGAATATCACGCAATGCATTTTTTTGTAATAATGCGCCGAGTAATTGGTTGTTTCCATTAATGGCGCACCAATGTAGCGGGGTCAAGCCTTTATCATCCTGTATATTCGGATTTGCGCCATACTGCAGTAAAAGTAATGCGTCAGGGGTAGAATCCTCTGTTGCTGCCCATAATAATGATTTTTGGCTTTCAATCAGAAGATCGTCAGGGTGAATCCCATTAAGCATAAATTGTTGAATTTCAGGGTTCGCCAGGGGGGCGTCCATGCATTTTGTATCTCTTAATAAGAAAATGCTAAGTGTCAGTATGATGAATTTTATTAATTTTATCATTTGTTCTCCATTTTTGCGTTTAATTTTCTATATGCAATTTAATATACTGTTTTTCCAAGGATTGTCAATTGCTTCAGGGATGGTGGTTGCTCTTGTGGTGGAATTTATCATTTTTAAGGCGGTTTAAAAAATTGAATAAAATAGTTTCTTGACAAACAGTTCAGCACCTTTAAACTTGTGACAATTATGTATGGTTTTTTGCTTATAAAATTAATGGCAACCATTTGCCGGAGATCTTATGAAAAAAAAACCCCTTTTTTTTAGGGGCAATCTTTCAGCCCCGAAATTCCAACAAAAGTTTTTTTAAGGGTTTTTGCATCTGCAGATGCAGTTGATTTTTTGCGTCTATTTTTGAATATGCGGAATTTCTGCATTTAATTATTTTCGTGGGGTGTGAAATGTTTTATTGCTATTAAAATGTTTGATTTTTTATAGCCATTTTTTGTTGAAGGGACTTATGAATAAAAAGATTTTTAATGTCATTTTGTTTTTGTTATTGGGTACGCATCTGTTTTCTGTTGCAGGTATGAAAGGGATTGGCGTTCGCATTGTAGATTGGTTGGAAGATGTTATTGCGGGTCCACCTCCAATAAATCCGAATGCTTTGCATTATGCATCAGAAGCAGATACAGTTCGGATGATTCATTCTCTTGTTAATGATCATGGCGCAAAAGTAGATGATACAAATGTGCTGGGGCAGACGCCATTGATGATTGCATGTCAAGCAAGTCGGCTTGATATTGTTAATGCTTTACTGCTTCACAGTGCGAATGTAAGTAACCCTGATAGTGCAGGCAAGCCCGTAATTTTTTATGCGGCTGCGGGAAGCAATGTAGCAATAATTGAAAGGTTGCTGAATGCAGGGGCTTCTGCGCGAATAAAATTTGAAGAGCAGCAGCCATGGCAATGTGCCAGAAATCGATTGGTGAAACAACGGCTGCAACAAGCTGCGGGTATTCGTATTGCTGCAAATAATCAACATAATCCACCTGGAGCAGCACGCCGATTTGCCCAAGCGAGAGCGCGTAGGCAATTTTCTCCATCTTCCAGAGCATCTTCTCCTATTATTGATCTTACGCTTTCAGATGATGAAAGTTCTGAAAATGAAGAACCATTGCATAGGCAGGTAAGAAATCGACCAAGAGTTGCGCAACCGTATTAATAAATTTTTAACCGAAAGTTTTTATGAAAAAGATAATTTGTTTGCCATTTTTGTTTTGTTTAACAATGCAGATAAACGCTGTTGATAATGCGCCGCAACAAGAAGGAGCTGGTCAAGCAGGACAAGGTGCATCGCAAAGTATGTGGCGGCAAATATTCACTGATGATGTAATTTCAGGTGGCGCACAGTTATTAGGCGCAACATTATCTGCAATTGCGCAAAGGCTTGATGGAGAGGGAGATGAGCAAGGCAATCAGCAGGATCAGAATGCTAACGTGCAAAATAATCAGCAAGGCCAAAATGTTGAAAACAATTCGCCGGCACATGAAGAACCGACAACAGATGCATTATATAATGCAATTATTGGTCGCGATCTAGCTAAAGTTTTTGCTTTGTGCGGTAAAGTTGATGTGAATGAATTGGTGCAGAAGGGTGTTGGTAGATTAACTCCGTTGATGATTGCATGTCGTATGGGTAATACGCAAATCGTGAATAGCCTTTTGGATGCAGGTGCTGATGTGCAGAGAATAAATTCTGATCGAGAGTCAGCGCTTGTTTTTGCTGTTCGCGGCGGATTTTATGATATTGTGCAAATGCTTGTTAATAAAAGTGCAGATGTAACGGTTAGGTCTTCTGATGGTAAGTCGCTTATTGAATTAACCACTTCTTTGCCGATTTGGAATATTCTCAAAGAGCCGATGACTAAAGCACGTGCAGCGCAAGAAGATATGCGACGTGAACAAGCGCGAAACGAGCGGCATGAACGACGTGATGAAAGACGAGATCATCACTATCCTCGCGACAGATATTCTGAAAGACATCATTCTCGTTATGAACGTTATGCAGATCCTCACCGACGTGCACGATAATCCAAATTTTATTTTAATAATTAACTTTTTAAGGAATGTATGAAAAAAATATGTGCATTTTTACTTATTGTTTCTTCCTTGCAAATGCAAGCTGGAGAAGCATTTACACAAGTTGCAGCGGAAGCGGTAGCGAAAATAGCAGTTGTTGTTGGTGAAGCAGTTGTTAAATATAAAATTGCTGAAAGAGAAAGAATTTATGCTTATGGAGCTCCTGTAACGCAGGTGCCAGTCGATGGTGTGGATAAACTTTGTGATGCAGTTTTTCATGGCATGCCGGAGCGTGTTGCTGAATTGTTAGCGCAGAAAGTGAATGTTAATGGCGTTGGATCAGCACGAAAATTAACACCACTTATGGAAGCAGTTGAAAGAAATGATTTAGCTCTTGTTCGCAGACTGTGTGGATTGCGTGCAGATTTGAATTTGACGAATGGAGCAGGCGAAACGGCTCTTGTTTTAGCAGTGCGTAAAAAAAATCTTGAAATTGTAAGATTTCTTATTAATGAAGAAGCAGATGTTACGGTAAAATCTTCGGCGAATGAATCACTTGATCAAATGCAAACTTCAAGGGAAATTCGCACATTATTAAGACAAGAAATTAATAAAGCGCGTGACGAAGAAGAAGAAGACTTTCAAGGACAAATGGAAAATGAACGGCAAGATCGGGCGCGTGCAGAGCGACGTCGTAATTTATTTGCACGTGAAGCTGATGATGCAGGTCGTCATTCACCTGTTCATGAAGGTCGGCATCGTGAAAGTCGCAATGCTCGTCGGTATCGTGAGTATGGGCGTTAATAGTTTTTTAATGATTATGAATAATTAGGTATAAAAACATGAGTAAAAAAATATTGGCGTATGTGCTTTTAATGAATATTTTTGTTTTGCATTCATCGGAAATTACCGCAGGATTTGGCTTTTGGAGGAGCTTCGGTCACTTGCTCAATGGAGGGGTTCCTGACAATGGGTTGCATCATGCTGCGGAAGCTGGTGATATTGAGGAAATTAAGAATTACCTTAATGCAGGTGTTAATGTGGACTATCAAAACATTTATGGTCTAACTGCTTTAATGATAGCAAGTGGCAGAGGGAAGGGGCACGCTGTGAATTTTCTTCTGGGTAGAAGTGCGGCTGTTAATTTGCATGATGAGGAGGGTGACACAGCGTTAAGTATGGCTGTGGCGGGAGATTATCCAGAAGTTGTTCGTGTTTTGCTTAACGGAAATGCACCTTATGTTGAGTGTGGCGGGATGCCTTTGTTGACATTTGCTATTGCTAATAAATCAGAGAATGTTGCTTGTTATTTAATTAAAGCTAATCAGGTTGATGTTAATTTAACTGGCCGATTTTCCCCGCCTATTTTTCTGGCTGTTGAGCAAGGGCTTTATGAGGTTGTAAAACTTTTGATTGAGCGTGAAGCGTCTGTTGTGCTGCAAATTTCAAATGGTCGAATCCCATTGCATAATGCTGTTTTAATAAATAATGAAAAGATTGCAAGATTACTGCTTGCTCCAGAGGACAATGGAATTGATTTGCAAGATAATAATGGCTCAACTCCATTGCATTATGCTGTTTCTAAAGAGTTTGAAGGTATGACGGTTCTTTTGTTGGATCGTGGAGCTACTGTAGACATACAAAGTAATGATGGTTTTTCTCCTTTGCATCATGGTGTATGGAGGAATAATAAAAAAATTGTACGGCATTTGCTTGCTCAAGAGGGTAATGGAATTGATTTGCAAGATAATAGTGGCACAACTCCATTGCATTATGCTGTTTTAAAAGGTTATGAAGATATGGCGGTTCTTTTGTTGCATAGTGGAGCTTCTGTAGATACACAAGATGATAATGGTTGTACCGCCCTGCATTATGCTGTTTTAAAAGGTTATGAAGAGATGGTAATCTTTCTGCTCGGTTTGCGAGTTGCTGTAGATATAAAAGATAATGATGGGCTTACAGCATTGCATTTAGCTGTAATGAAAGGTTTTGAACGAATAGCATTTCTTTTGCTGAACAGTAGAGCTTCTGTTGCTATAAAAGATACGAAGGGAAGACTGGCATTGCATTATGCTGTAATATTGAAAAAGCAAGATGTTGTTGCAGGTCTTATTTCGCGTTTGGAAAGAAGTGTTATTGATGTGCGAGATATCAATGGCCTTACGGCTCTCATGTATTCAGTTATGGTTTTTGGTCGACTTGCGGGTAGCGAAGGAGCGTCCATCGATCAAGGCGATGTGATAAATAGACCTGTGCTAGCAAGAACGGGTGATTCCTTAAGATGTTTCGAAATCATTCGATTGTTGCTGCAGCACGGCGCAGATATTCATTTGACTAATCATGAAAATAAATCTGCATTGTCCCGTGCGCTTGTGATTAACGATGAGTCTTTGGTGAATCTTTTGTTGGACTATTCTGATCGCAATGTTTCTCGGCAGCCTGCAGAACATGCACAGGCAGGGCAGCAGGATTCTGAGTTTAGATCACATGTAGAACAAGAACGTCGATATAACTTTCGACCAAGACCTGCGCGTGAATCTAATGAAAATCGTAGCATGCCTGGGCCAGTGCGACGTGTCAAGCAAGAACGGCAAGAGCGGTTGCGTCCTGAATATGCACGTTAATAGTTTTTAATGATTATGAATAATTAAAGGCAATAAAATGAATAAAAAAATATTAGTAAAAGTCTTGTTTGCATTTGTGATGATGATGCAGGTTGCGGATTTAATTTGTGGCTCAACTGTTAGCGTCCCTCGGTATCCGCTTTATGCTGCAGCATATAATGGTGATTATGAAAAGGTTGATGAGCTGTTAAAGGCTGGATCTGATGTAGATGCGCGGACTTCTGATGGGAGTACGCCTTTAATGGCAGCGAGTATTGAAGGTCGTGATGCATGTGTTAGAAGATTGTTGCAAGGTGGCGCCCGAGTTGATTTGCAGGATAATAATGGGTTGTCAGCATTGCATTATGCAGTATGTAGCGATAATCCAAAAGTGGTACATACTTTACTCTATGACGGACACGCTAGTGATTATTGTGTGAAAAGTTCTACAGCATTAATGAGTGTTATCCTGAAAGGCAATGAAGAGGCTGCAAGGTATTTGATTTGTTGCCCGCATATAGATGTGAATCTGAAAAGCCCTGATGGGGGCACTGCGCTTTTTTTGGCAATTGCTGAAAGGCGATCGGGGATTGTTAATTGTTTGTTGGATAATGGAGTCTCTCTTGATGAATCGAATGTTCCTAAAGAGCTTTTTCAATCAGAAGAGTTGTTTGTAAAATGTTTTGAAAGTTTTATACAAGAATATGACATTAGTGAACATGTCATGCGAGGGCTTGTTAATAAGATAACAATTTTTGATTTAGTAGAATTTATGCGAAATATACCGATTGAATTTGCGGTAAAAGCTAAGGCTCGCGAGCAAGGTATATTCGTGAGGTTAGGTGGGGCTGAAAAAGATAAATTAGATGAGGCTGTCAGATCGAATAGTTCTTTCTTGCTGCGTAGTTTGTTAGATGATAATAAGTTGCCTATTGATCAAGCTTTAATGCAACAGGTTTGTAGTGGCGATGGGCGTGCGGTTAGTTTTTTGCTTAGTCAGAGGGATAAATTAGACTTGGCAGATAATGAACGCATTCATTCTATATATCAAGAAGCAGCCCCTTCATTGGAAGATGAGTCGAGGATCGGTCGCTCTTTGCTTTTAGATAGTTCTTTTGCTTTGGTTTTAGCCGTTGACAGTGAAAATATTGAGATTGTGCAGCATGTACTTAAAAATAGCAAGATTCTTCCTGCACAAAATCATGTTAGATATGGATTGTTTGAATTTTTACGTTCTGTAATGAAAAATAATTTACCGATGGTTAAAACTTTACTTGAGTATGGATTGTTCCCTGCAGCTAAAGATTCTGATGGTTGCTATATTTGGGAAAAGTTTTCAAATGTAGCTTCTGCTGAACTCAAAAGAAAGGCCAGAGAACTTGGGCTTATCAGAGAAGATGCAAGTGAGAGCGGGCAGGGTGTATCTTTTTCTTCTTATGAAAATCGCCATGAGTTTGGGCCAGTGCGACGTGTAAAGGAGGAGCGTCAAGATCGTTTGCGTCCAGACTATGCTCATCATCGTTAATATTGTTTCATTTTATTATACGTAGGGGTTTTTATGAAAAAAATCATGACTATTTGTTTGGGGTTGAGTTTATTGTCAGCGCCATCGTTATTTTGTGTAAAAAAAGTCACGCAACAATCTGCGCGTGAGGAATTTAAGCAAGGCGCTATTGCATGTTTAAAGCAGAGAGGCTTTAGTAGTGCTGGATCAATAGTGTTAGCTGGTGATAAGCGGCCACCTGAAGATCCAGATAATTTTTGGCGGATACTGGAAGAAGCCTTGCAGGCGTTTAATCCTGCGTGGAGTTTAGTTAAGGACTGTAATTTATTATTTAACTATGGCAAAGATGCGGCAAGTAGAGTGTTAAATAAAAATAAATCATTTTTGAAGAAGGCAGAGTTGGCTTTACGCACGAATAGGAAAAGGGTCGGTAAAGAGTTAGGCCGATGGGCGGCTAAAGCTACTGGAAATAAAAAGCCTTAAATATTGATTAGGAAAAGAATTTTTATGAAAAAATTTATATGTTTAATTGTATTGAGTAGTTTGACAATTCATTTGCATGCGATGGGGCCATTTGCTATAGAAGTTGCAAAAGGGGCTTTGGCTGATCTTTGTTCAAATGCTGTTCTGAAGGGAATTGATTCTTTTCGTAGTACTCCTTCTAAGAATGTACCGGTGAAAAATTCTGGAATGAATGGTATCGCAAAGAATAAAAAGCAGAATGTGGTGGTGCAAGATGATGATACGCAAGTATTGTATCGTGCAGTTTGTGGCGGCAGAATGAATGATATTCGGGCATTGTTAAAAAGTAGTAATCATATTAATGAATTGAATTTGAATGGTCGGGAAACAGCTTTGATGGCTGCATGTCGACTCGGTAAAATTGATGTTGTGCGTTTGCTATGTGGTAACAGTCGTATAAATATTCATACCGAAAATATATCTGGAGAAACAGCACTTGTTTTTGCAGTTCGAGCAGACAAATTTGCTGTCGTGAAAGTTCTTGTTGAAGAATTTCATGCTGATGTTTCTATTAAAGTAAATAGCAAGTCTCTCGATATGCTGACGACGGTGCCTGCAATTAAGCATTATTTGAAAGGTAAGATTCAGGTTGCGGCGAATGTGCGTTCTGCTATGAACAGTTCGCAAGGACCTAGTCGTACGCATAAAGAAAATAGATACAAGCGGCGTGAAGCGTCATCGTGCAGATATAGGTAGTTTTTGTTTTTAGTGTTTCATTTTATTTTTATAAGGATTTTTTATGAAAAAGATGTTGTGCGTTTGCTTGGCTTTAAGCTTTATTTGCTCTTTGTATGCATTTGCAGATGGAACTGTTTCGACCGTGAGGTGGAAGCGTTTTGAAGGAGCCGTATTGCAAGAGTTGGTTAGTAGGCATATTGATAAGCAGGTCCATAATTCAGTCTTGAATGAGGCGCTGAAGTTTTTTGCAGCGGCTGGAATTGAAAGTTTAGTTGAGCAGAATATTGATCAGAAGATTTATAATGAAGCGAAGCGATTTGTGACGAAAGCGTCAAAAGAGGTTGCCCGCTGGATTAAGAAAGGTGAACGAGAAACGCGTCGAGTCATTAAGAATAGCGAATGTTTATTGAAAAAGGGTAGTCGAGAAACTCAGAGGGTTTTTAAGAAAAGTGAAAAGGAAGTTCGTCGCTGGCGATATAAATTAATTGGTAAAAAGAAAAATTAATAAGTTAAACTTGGCGCCTGAAAGGGCGCCCGTCCTTCTTGCATTTATGTCGCATAATTCTTTATTGTCGGTGAAAATGTGAATGGGTTTTTTTGTGGAAATAGGATGCTGCGGCGGAAAACTGGCGGATTCGCGCGAGCCCTCCGTCTGCGCTCCTCAGCTTTTTTTGGGGTTGACTTACGTGAGCATGCTGAGGAGCTTGACTACGTATAATATTGCAAGTGTTATATCGTGGGTATATATATCTGAGTATTCCAGTGCCCGTATATATATAACAATGTATATACATATGCATGTGACAGGTAATTATATAGGTGATTGCATTGGTATTAAATAGCTGATTTCTTATATGCTTAAACCTTACATGATAAAGAAGAAAAAAAAGAAAAGGTTAAGAGAACTAAGAATGATGTTTCTATATATGTATATATATATGAATGATATGTATACATGATAAAAAATAAAAAGAAAGTAAAAAAGAGAAAGGGTGATAGTAAGAGTTTTAATAATGGAGCGGTCTTTCCATTTAACGGAAAATAACAGAATCAAACTTTCGGGTCAGAAAACGGAATTCGTTTTTTACGTGCGTTTTATAAACACAATTATGTTAATGACAATTCTTTGTTTTGCTATGAAAAACGCATAATCTGATATATTTTCAATTTTTTCCTCAAAAGGGAAGTTGGCAACTTTTGTACATTTGCGTTGCCTGCTTTTATAGATGGATGATTCTCCTTTCTTTTCCGTTGCAGATTGTCAATTAAAACTGCTAAAATAAAAATGACTTAGGGGAATGATGGAAAAAAGGAGACGTTGTATGAATAGCAAGCGACTTGTATTGCTATCTTTTGCATTTAAATTTTGTATTGTGCTTTTTATCGGCAGTCTTGTTTGGGGGCATTATATAATAAGCCAGAAATGGTTTAATCCATTAACTTCAAATGCAGAAATTAAACGGGCCCTCAAGCAGTCTCCAGGAAAAGTTGATGTGCGCAATAGCGATGGTCTTACCGGTCTTATGCTTGCAGCTGCAAAACCAGACCCAAAATTAGTAAAGCTCTTTTTGGAATATGATGCAGATCCAAATGCAGTCTCTGAAGATGCAATGAAGATGACGCCTCTGCATATGCTTATGCGTGCAATTAACATGCAGAAAGATAATGGCATTGCAGCGTTAAAAACTTTATTAGACGGTGGAGCAAATCCAAATATTGGCGATGTGAATGGTGATACTGCCGTGCATTATACTATTACCATTGATGATGTGCCGACACGACTAGAAGTATTGCTTATTATGGTAAATCATAATAATAATGCAGCAAATATAAACGCTCAAAATAGTGCTAAAGGAGATACCTTTTTGCATGTTGCAGTTCGGCAGTATGCGGATTTTTGGATTGGCAATGTTTTGGGTGATGATAAATTACGTTCACTTATAGATCCTGAAATTAAGAATAAAGATAATCTTACCGTCCCCGGATTGGCAAATCAGTTGCGTATGGGCGATATTCTTCGTACACTTTGTAATAAAGGTAAGGGAGTTTGGCCATGCAAATCAAATTGGCAACAAGGAATCCCTGATTAATAGTGATGATTCTGGGAGGGTGTGAGTATGTTCATGAAGTGTTGTATTTTCGTGTCATTTGTATTCAGTATGTTCATGTCGTATATACATATAAATGCAATGGCAGATATGAAGCCGTTGATAAAACATGCAACTGTTTTGCATACTATCCTTTCAGACCAACAATACAAGCATGTGTTAAATGTCAGTGAGTTTTTACAAGACATTTCGGAAATTGAATTCACTCATGATCTTACACGTCTGACAATTAAAAAAATTGGCGTTGTCTTTTCGCTTGATCCATTGTTTGATGCAGTTTTAGTCTTTTCACGGCAATATTCATTTATTGAGGCAGATGTTTTCTTGCAAGAAATGGGAGTTTTGCTCTTTTTTGCGTACAAAAACATTTTGTCTAATTACTGTGTTTCAAAGGTCACTATTGCAGACATTATTAAATTAAGTGCACAGGTAGCAGCGTTGCCGATTGATAATGTTCTTGATGCCCTTGAGCAATGTTACCAGCAATTTATGAAGTTGATGTATGAATATGGCTGGCGGCCAGGAATGTCATTTTCAGTTTGGTTGCAGCAGTATTGGTGGGTGCCGCCGGTTGTTCTGCTTTCATTTGGATATTCAGTTGTTGTAAGGCTTCTGTCTGGAAAAGGTTCAGAGTCTCCAGAATGGGGCGGGATGGATTCTCCTGATGATGCCGCATCCGCAATGCCATCGCTTGGAGATTTATTCAATCAACTTGATGGCGGAGACGATTACAATTGACTGTTTGCTGAATTGCGGTAAATAGCTTGAAAAATCATATGATAGCATGGATAGTGCATAGCTAATATTTGGCCGGTGTCATTTTCTGTAACCGCCACATCCCATATGTCCTGAAATGTATATGGTGACATTGTACCTGCAGGTGATTCACTGCCAATTCGAGTATGCATTGCTAAAAAGAATGGAAAAATGCTCTTTTCAGTTGTTACTCTAATGCGTGATTCAATCTCATTAAATTGTTTAATGTAACTTGTACGTGTGCTCTCCATCGCAAAAATTGCTTGTGATGCAAATACGAGTACAAAAAAAACTTTTTTCATAATTCCCCCTATCTAATTGTAGTTTCTTATGCTTGTTACTGTATCTAAAAATTATTCGGTGTCAAATATTTGCTGTATGTATGTAATTTATTTGCATATAATTCCATGAGTTTCGGTATTTGTGTATACAAAAATATATGACATTTTTTTACCATGACCCATGCCTTCTTTTTTGTTATACTAATTATAATTCTGGTGAGAGAATCTATTTCTGAGGGTTGCAAAACCTTTTGAAAGGGACGAAATATGTTCTCACTCAATGAAAAGGTTGTCTATCCAGGATATGGGGTAGCACGAGTAAGTCGTATTGTTGAAAAGTCGGTTGGTGGGCAAAAGATTACTTTTTATGAATTTGTTGTTCTTAATAATAACATGACGGTAATGATTCCTATTGACAGATTGCATGAAGTTGGTATTAGAAAAGTAAGTATGCAACATATTGATTCACTTTTTGTTCTACTTGAACGTCCATTTAAGAAAAAAATCTCTGAAATACCTACAGCAAATTGGACAAAGAAAAGCAGAGTCTATTGGGGTGGATTGCGTACAGGTGATTTGAATTCTGTTTGCAGAATTTATCAGGAGCTCATGTATATTTCAACTGAAAAAGAATTGTCATATAGTGAAAAGAAACTTTTGCAAAGTACAGAAAATCTCCTTGTGGAAGAGATATTAGCTGCAACTGAAATGAACGAATGCCAAGCTCGTGAAAAACTTCGTTTAATAACTAAAAAATCAACGCGTAAATTTAAGGAAGCAGGAGCATTAAAGCCTCATGAGTCAGCATAAAAAACAATTTATTATGATCTATGGACCAACCGGAGTTGGAAAGACTGATTTTGCTTTAGAGCTTGCGTCACGGATGCCATCTGAAATTATTAATGCAGATATTGGGCAAATGTATGTACCGTTAACTATTGGTACGGCAAAACCTGCATGGCAAGAGGAACCAGCTCCTCATCATTTATTTGATATTCTTGATGAACCAAAAGACTTTAGCGTTATTCAATATCGAGATATTGTAATTCCGTTAATGGAAGAAATTTGGGGGCGAAATAGGATACCAATTTTAGTTGGCGGATCTGGTTTTTACTTACATGCTCTTTTGTTCCCACCACAAGCAAAAGCTGAACAGAAAATTGAAGCACAAAATATTGATGTCTCTTGGGATGCATTGCATCGAATTGATCCAAAGCGCGCTGCAGCCATTCACCCGAATGATGTATACCGCATTAAGCGCGCACTTTCAATTTGGCATGATACTGGCATTTTGCCGTCTGAATATGTCCGTTCGTATAATCCTCCTTCACATTCATATGAAGCAGTTTGCATTAATCGCGATCGCAAAGAGCTGTATCAGCGAATTAATGAACGAACACATATTATGCTGCAGCAAGGATGGATAGAAGAATGTAAGGATCTTGTAGGAACGCCATGGCAGGAATTCTTGATGAGGAAAAAGTTAATTGGATATCCCGATATATTTTCTTATCTTGATGGAAAGATAGATAGGGAGACGATGGTTGCCAATATACAGACAAAGACACGTAATTACGCCAAGCGACAACAAGTTTTTTGGCAAATGCTGCAGCGGTCGATTGAAGAAGAAGGATCTCATGATAAACTGTCAGCGCGAGCTTATGACGTGAACTTGACTTTACATGATCCCAGCTTATATATTAATCAACTATTAAAGCGGATGACGTAAAGTAGTGAATGAAAGGTATATTAAATGCATAAAAATAATATAGAATCTAAAAATGTTGTTGGATTTATAATGTTTTCACCACGCCATATAAGTTGGATTATTGCGGCTGTTTTGTTTGTAAATTCTGTAAGTTTTTTAACGGGATATCTGTGGGGGAAAAAGTGTGCAGCAGAGCAAGCTTGTTATACTATTAAGCGAGATTCTCTTGCAGATACTGTTTATTCCGCTGTTTGTTGGCAAAATGGACAATTGAATGATACTGACGAGCAAGATGTTGATGCAAATGAAACAAGCGATGACCTTGATAACGAATCAATTGTTGCTGTTGCAGAAAATGAAGATGTTGTAGAGTGTGAATCAAAGATTGAAAATGAAGAGCTGGAATCGTCAGCTCGGTACTTTGCACAGCTTGTAAGCTTCCATACCAGAAGACAAGCTGATATTTTTGCAAATAAATTGCAGTCAAATGCAATACCTGTTACCGTTAAAGAACGGTCAAGCAAAACGCCGAAAGGTCGTGTGATTCGTTGGTATCAAATAGTAGCTGGCCCATATGAAACACGTGAGCGCGTAACGCAAGTTGCCGCACAATTGCAAAAGAGTGAAAAGCTACATGATGTTCGTATTGTACAAGGATAATGTTTTACTTCTAATAAAAAGGGTTTTCACGTGATTAGGCTAATGAGGAAGCATTTTAAAGGTATTATTTTACAAATTTTTGTATGGATAACCATTTTAGCAGTTGTTAGTTTTTGGGGTGCTGGAGGAATGGGTCGTTCAAATCGACATGAAGGTGAATGGATTGCAAAAATAAATAATGAAGAAATTCCATATCAAAGTTTCGTTAATGCTGTAGCACGGCAAGAACGATACATAAGTCAAATAAGGGCTCAGTATGGCCAAGTTGCAGACTTTGTATTGCAGATGTATGGATTAGACAAAGATCCGCGCGTTATGGCAATAGAATCATTAATGAGTGAAGCTTTACTCAATGATTCTGCAACAGCGCTAGGGATCAATCTTCATGATGCATACATTGATTACAAATTGGCTGATCCTGAGACATTTGCACAAATATTACATCAAATAATTCCAGCAGATATTGTTGGTCAAAATGGCTATGTAAATGAACAAGCACTTGTTTATTACTTACAGCGCGCACATATTAGTGATGAAGAATTTCAACAGATGATTAAGCAAGCATTAGAGCGATCACTTATTCTCTCTTTTGCATCAGCGGCATCATATGTTCCTGCGTTTACCTATCGTCAGCAATATATGCAAGAATATGCAAAAAAAGAATTTTCATCGTTAACATTGACAGCAGCAGAATTTTATGAAAAAGAAAAGTCTGCTGAAATTGGTGATGATGTTCTCAATTCATTTTATAAGCGTGAATCCAAGCGATATGCTATTCCTGAAAAGCGTATCGCACGTGTATGGACTTTTGAACCAAGAGCTTACAATATTGCAATCACTGATGATGAAATGCAGTCATATTATAATGAAAACAAAGCTGCAAAGTTTGTAAAAGAGCCTGAAAAAATACAAGTACGACGAATTCTTTTTGCAACACCAGACCAAGAAGATATAGAAGTTACTCGTGAACGAGCTCAAGCAGTACGTGATGAATTGGCAAAAAATTCATCTACATTTGCAGAGCGAGCAAAAGAACTTTCTGCTGATACTGAAACTGCCAAAAAAGGCGGCTTGATGCCATTCTTTGAAAAGGGAACGCGTGATAGTGCATTTGAAAAAGCAGCATTCTTAATCAAAGAAGATGGTGATGTTTCGCAGGTCTTTGAATCACGTGATGGCATTGAACTTATTCAGCGAGTTGAAAGAAAGCCTGCTGTATACAAAGATTTGGCAGCCGTACGTAGTGAAATAAAGGATGCATTGGAAGTTAAAAAATTTAATCAATTTTTTATGGATGATATGCGTGAAGTGTATGATCAGCCAGATTTGGATGAACAAGACTTGCTTAAGTTGATCGGCAAACGTGGTGGCAATCCCGCAAAGGTAACCATAAGTGCAAATGATACAGGCCGACAAGCAAAAGTAATAATGGGATTACAAGAAAATGGCATGAATTGTTATTTGGAAAGTGGCAAGGGAATTGCTGTACAGCTTATGCAGATTCAACCACGCAAGGTGCCAGCGCTTGAAGAAATAAAGGGAGATGTCGTTGCAGATCTTCGTCAAGAGCGTGCAAAAAAAGCATTTGAGCGTTATGTCGAAAAAGCTGCTGCGATGGCATGCTCAAAGCCGCTATCTGAAGTTGCGAAAGAAATGGGCGGAATAGTAACAAAAATTGGTTGGATTGACCCGAAAGATACCAAGGAAGTTGATGAGCTTCGTCGTAAAAAGTTGCCATCGACAAAAATGATGCAACTTGAAGTTGTCGGTTCCGTTACCTCGGATATTGAGGGAACGCAAGGAACAATTGTTCGATTAGATGCAATTGCCCCCTTCAATAAAGAGGACTTTGCAGAAAAGCGCACTGCTGTCATGGAAAAAGTTGATCGTGAAGATATGCATGCATGTATGCAGGGTTTTGTTGCGTCTTTGTATAGAAATGCTACAATTAAAACTAATCAATCACTATTAACCTTAGATGAAGAAATGGCTATATGAAACATAAAGATACATCACGCTCGCAACAAACGGTTAAACGTGTTGAAGGTCTCGAAGGTAAAGAACGAGTCTTAGATGCAACGTTAGCTCAAATAGATAAAGAATTTGGCTCTGGCGCAGTTATGCGCCTCGGCCAGTCATCAATTGGTCCTATTGATATTATTTCTACAGGATCACTACTCATAGATGACGCGCTTGGTGTTGGCGGATTTCCTAAAGGGAGAATCATTGAAGTTTTCGGACCAGAAGCTTCAGGAAAAACAACACTTGCTCTCCAAGTAATTGCACAGGCACAAAAAGATGGTGGCGTATGTGCTTTCATCGATGCCGAACACGCATTGGATCCAGTTTATGCCACAAATATTGGCATTAATATTAACGATCTTATCGTTTCGCAGCCAGATTATGGAGAACAAGCTCTTGATATTGCAGAAATGCTTATTCGTTCAGGCGCGATTGATGTAATTGTGGTTGACTCTGTAGCTGCTCTAGTGCCAAAAGCAGAACTTGAAGGTGACATGGGAGATACTCATGTTGGCTTGCAGGCTCGCTTAATGTCACAGGCTCTTAGAAAACTGACGTCTGTTGTGCACAAGTCAAAAACAGTATTGGTCTTTATTAATCAGGTTCGCCAAAATATTAGTGCAATGCCATTTGCGAACAAAGAAGTAACCACTGGTGGAAATGCACTAAAATTTTATTCATCATTGCGAGTTGAAGTTCGTAGAATTGCAAGTATCAAGCGCAATGACACTCATATTGGCAATCGGGTGAAAATACGAGTTGTTAAGAACAAGGTTGCACCGCCGTTTAAGGTCGTGGAACTTGATTTAATGTTCAGTGAGGGCATTAGCCGAGAGTTTGAAATACTTGACCTTTCGATCAAGCATAATATTATAAAACAGAGCGGAGCTTGGTTCTCTTATGAGGGTTCAAATTTCGCACAGGGTAGGGATCAGGCATACCAGGTACTCAAAAAGGATGCTGAATTCTTCTTAAAAGTACGAGAATTAGTAAAAAGCGAGTTGCAAAAGCATGAATAAGATGTTAAAAGATGATTCTTTAGGTCAAAAGGATAAAAGAGGCTTGAAGGAAAAAAGAGATTCAGGGCTTTTAGTTAATGATCAGATACGAAGTCCGCAGTTACAAGTTATCACCCATGAAGGTGAAAACATTGGTGTCATTTCCAGAAATGATGCGTTAAGAATGGCAGAACAAGCAGGCTTGGACCTTGTCATGATTGCTGAAAAAGGCAAAGACGGGGTGCCTGTTGCAAAGGTTATGAATGTCGGAAAAGTTCTTTATGAAAAGAAAAAGAAGCTTTCAGAAGCCAAGAAAAAGCAAAAAGTTATCCAAATAAAGGAAATTAAGCTTCGACCAACAATCGGAGTACATGATTATCAGACTAAGATTAATCATGTTGTTGACTTCTTAAAGAGCGGGAAGCATGTAAAAATTACTATCTTCTTCCGTGGTCGTGAAGGCATCACTAAGCAAGAACGCGGAGCAGAGCTTTTTAGGAAAGTTAACAGTACATTTGAAGAATTAGGTTTAATGGAACACATTGTCCAAGAACGTGATGTCAATGTTGGACAAGTGTGGTCACGTGTTTATTATTTGAAAGATAAGTAGGGACTAAATATGCCAAAAATGAGAACCCGCTCAACAGCAAAAAAACGTTTTTCATTTACAAAAACTGGACGCATTAAGCGTTCAAAAGCATACCGTCGTCATTTATTGACAAAAAAATCACAAAAACGTAAACGTGATTTGCGAGGTGTTGCTTATGTAAGTGAATGTGATGTACGTGCAATTATACGTATGTTTGCATAGTATTTTATTATTTGATTTCTTAAAAACGAGCTTAAATTATTAAGGATTATTAATGACTCGAATCAAACGCGGCGTGATGACGAAAAAACGCCATAAAAAGGTTTTAAAGCAAGCTAAGGGATTTTGGGGACAACGTAAAAACGTTTTTAAGCGTGCATCTGAAACATTGCTTCGTGCTATGGCATTTGCAACAAAAGGGCGCAAGCTTAAAAAGCGTGATATGCGTGGTCTTTTCATTTCGAGAGTCAATGCAGCCGCTGAACAAAATGGCATTGCATATAATCGGTTGATACACGGTCTTAAAAAGGCAAACGTAGAACTTAACCGTAAAATGTTAAGTCAAATCGCTATATATGATCCAGCAGCATTTTCAGCTATTGTTGATCTTGCAAAGGCATAAAAACCGAGGCTCTTGACAAAGATCCACGCTTCCCTTTAGACTCTTTAAAGGTAGTAAAGCATTGAAAATTTGGAGTTCAAGGGGAGCGTGTGAATATACTTGAAGCTTTGGAAGCAAAAATTGCTTCCTTGATAGAGGTGCTCAAGGAGTTAAAAGCTGAAAATAGTCGGCTTATTAAGGAAAACGGGCAGCTTATCGCAAAGTTTGAGACAATGGAAGCTGCAGTACGAGCAAATGATCAACGGGTCGAAGAAGAAAAAGCATTAACAAAAGTTGTTGTTGATGATTTAATCAAAAATATTGATTCACTTATGCATGAAGAGTCGCAATGAAGAATATGCAAGAAGCTTGTAAGGTTTCAATTTTTGGTGAACAGTACACCATCGTGAGTGATGAACAAATTGATCGAATTGTAAAAGCTGCACAATTAGTTGATGCTATGATGCATGAAGGTGCTCAAGCAGGAGCTTCGGACATAAAGAGGCTTGCTGTTCTTGTTGCCCTGAAATGTGCAAACATGGCACTCTGTAAAGAAGAAGATAATGAATTGATACTTAAATGTATGCATGAAATGTCAAATACAATCGATCATGAGTTAGCATCCAGAGATTCCTTGTCTTAATAAACTATTCGCACATTTGCGATGTTTACTTTGCGTGACGCTGCGTAGAGCAGTTCACGCATATTTTTTTTGAATTGAATATGCATGGAATATGCATAAAGATATGAATGATGATTGGAATATTATGATTGATTTATTAACTCTCTCTTTAGTGGTAGGCGCATGTGCCTTCATTGGGTTATGGGGCTTTTTGATGCTCTATGCCAAACGAAAACTTGATCAAGCAAATCTTTTTGTTGGTCAAGCACGTGATAAAATGAGAAATGTTCAACGTGACATTGAAAACGAACGTAGAGAAGCGTTTTTAAAAGTTAAGGATGAACTTTATAAAAAGAGAACTGACTTTGAACAAGAAATGCGCCGCGGTCGTTCTGAAGTTGATCGCTTACAACAAAAAATTCATGAAAAATTAGAAGGTCTTGAAAAGCGTGAATCTACCTTAGACGATCTACGAATTGAATTACAGCAAAAAGAACGTAAATTATCTCGCATTGAAGATACGTTGCGCGCTGATGAGACTAAGCTTAAGAATATGTACAATGATCTTGTTTCTAAGCTTGAACGAGTAAGCAGTGTAACAAAAGAAGAAGCGAAGCAAATGCTTTTTGAATCGCTAGAATCTGAAGTTCGACTTGCAAGTCAAAAGTGGATTCAAAAAGTTGAAGAAGAAGCAAAACATGATGCAAAAGAACGTGCCGTTACTCATTTGATTGGGGCTATGCAACGATATGCGGCTGATCAAGTTTCACCTCATGCTGCTAGTGTAGTTTCATTGCCAAATGATGAAATGAAAGGCAGAATTATTGGCAAAGAAGGCCGTAATATCAAAGCGTTAGAAATGGCAACAGGGATGGAGTTCATAATTGGTGAAACACCTGAACTTATTACCATATCAGGATTTAATCCAGTCCGTCGTGAAGTTGCGCGAAGGTCGTTGGAACGATTAATTTCCGATGGCAGAATTAATCCAACACGTATCGAAGAAGTTGTCTGTCAATGTGAAAAAGAACTTGATGAAGTTGTTTTTGAACAT
>Ga0180433_10004574_pt1 | contig 19320 bp, 19 predicted proteins | sample SS_ome_8_FD_132980 | JGI IMG/M metagenome (GOLD analysis project Ga0180433, IMG submission 132980) | Hypersaline lake sediment archaeal communities from the Salton Sea, California, USA - SS_1_D_1 metaG | ecosystem: Environmental > Aquatic > Non-marine Saline and Alkaline > Hypersaline >... | reverse complement strand
TTTTTTATAGAATTATTAAATTTTTTATTTAATTCCTTTATAATTATTTTTTGGGAAAAAAATGGTAATAACTTTTTTTCTGAATTGTCAATAATATATAATTGATAATCATTATTTTTTTCAATATTATTTTCAATGGCATAAATTAATCTTGACCTTAATATTGGATTTATATTAAAGTTATCAAATAAATATTTTTTTTCTAAAATTATAGGATAATTTGTAATCATTTTATGTAAATCAACACTATATTCTTTTTCAAATAATTTCTCATCTGTAATTATGTCAATATTATTTTTTAACATATATTCAATAATAAGTCGAATTATTATTCTATATGTTCTTAAATCTAATACATCGACTAAATAATTTATAGATGTACAATTATCTTTATAATTTAGAAAACACATATTAAAAATTGGATTTTCAAAATAGTTAATATATTTTTCTTTTAAATATTCTGATAAATTAGATAAATTTAACTGTTCTATGATTTTTCCCAATAAATTATTATCATTTAATGTAAAACGAAACTTTCTTAAATCATAATCAATATTAAAATATTTTAAATCAAATTTTCTTAAATTTTTCATTCTACTAATAGCATTTGTCCAATAAACTTCATTAGCACCATAACTAAAATTTTTAAATTTTTTGTTATAAATATCTGTTAATGTTAATCTAAATAAATTCTTTGATTTTTCACCAATTCTTATATTCCAAACACCACCAAATATAGTTCTATTCATTCCCATAGCATAATTACCAAAATTCTTATGTGTTTTAAAATTGTAAGTTAAATACATAATATCTTTATCTGAATTTAAAAAAGTTTCACTTAACCAAGCATCTTGAGTGCAGAATATTTGTCTACTATTTCTTAAAGCAACTGTTTTTAAATTAAAATCTATTAATGGTAACATTCTATAGAAAGCACCAAAAAGTTCTTTATAATTTCCATTTTGATTTAATAATATTTTTTTTATATTTTCAATTGATTTATTAGAAAAAGACTTTTTAAAGAAATCTACTCTGAATACTCTTAAAAAATCATATTTATAAAAAGAAGATTTTAAATCTTCAATTTTTTTTAGAATATAATCTTCTTCATCATTATTTTGAATATACCTCTTTGGGTTTAATATAGTTTCATCAATAAATAAATAATATACCCAATTTTTATTAAATGTATTATTGAAATATTCTAGTGAATTTATAATTCCTAAGATATATGTTAAAAATTTATGTCCTAAAATACCCCTAATGTTTAATATTCCGGGTATAATTTCATTTTTTTTAAATTTTGTTCTAAAAAGTGATACAGATATAGCACTTAATTGACCTTGATCATATTTATCCTTATATTCTCCTCCTAATTCTTTAATTTCGTCACAAAAATCATTAATATTCATATTTATATTCATATTCATATTTATATATATATATATATATAAATGCGAATATTCGTTGTTTTAGGATTATTAATTTTATTAGTTTTAATTTATATAGTTATTTTTTATATCCAAGAAACTAAAGAAAATTATACCAATTCAGAATTAATAGGAATAGGTAATTCACTATCAGAACTTAAAGATTTTACAGATAATGCAACTAATGAAGAATTAATAAATGTATTAGATTATTCAACGAGTTCTTAATATATTAATTAAAAAATGTTACTGAAAAAAAATATTTTAATATATAATGGAAACTTATATTAAAATAGGATTATTAATTTTTTTAATAGTATTATTAATTTTAGTTTGTAATATTCAAAAAATAAAAGAAAGTTTTACGGATTCAGAATTAATTAAAGTTGGTAATGTATTACATGAAGCTAATCAACAAGTACAAAATTTAAGTTCTGAAGAATTAATTAATGTATTAAATTATAGAGGTACTTCATCTACTAGTTTAGCAGATTCATTAAGTGGTTTAACAAGTTCTGATACAGATATAGATACTAGTACTGAGGCTACAAGTAGTGATGGTACATCTGTGTTAACGTAAACTTCATCAACAGACACAAATACAAGCTCATCAACATCAAGTTCTTCATCAACTTGTATAAATACATCAGTTGCATGTAATTATAAATCACAAGCACCAGATTCTGGAAGTTATGATACAAATGTAAAGTGTACAGCTCCTTACTCTGTAGATTCTGAATATATTTCAACATCATCTGGACTTTCCGCTACATCAACAGAAGTTGAAAATTTAGGTTCAGAAAGTACTACAGGTACTGGTGTTGAACAAACATCTGAAGGAACATGAACAACCACTTCAAGTGACTGTACTCCAGCTGGAAGTGTTAGAAGTTGTGGAAATTGTTTAGAAACTGCACAATGTCAAAGTGGAATGTTCTGTTGTCCATATATGAAAAAATGTGTTGAAAGTAGTAGTACTAGTTGTAATTATCCAATAGCAAATTGTAGTCCAACTTGTAGTTCATCCAGTTGCACATCTTGCTCTCCAACTGATGGTTCTACCTACCCAAGTGGATGGCAAAATCCAACTTGTTAATTTATTCAACTGTTACTACCTTAGCTAAATTTCTTGGTTTATCTGGATTTATTCCTTTTTTTAAAGATAATTTATAACATAAATTTTGTAAAAATATCATAAATATAATTTCCTGTAATTCTTTATTTTCTTGTAAAACTATACAATTTGGTAAATTCAAATTCTTTAATTCTGTAATTACCAAAATATTCACACCTCTTGTTTTTATTTCATTATATACATTTAACATTTTATTTTTATTGTCTTTATTAATCAATAATATTGTTGAAAAATTATCAGTTAAAAGTGCGAATGGACCATGCTTTAATGAAGCACCGTTGTATCCCTCAGCATGTATGTAACAAATCTCTTTCATTTTCAATGAACATTCTTTTGCGATATATTCCATCTTACCTTTTCCTAAAATAAAAACATTATCTTTAATATCATTTAAATCAATTTGATTGATTTTTTGTTCAATATTATTATTTAAGTCCTTAACTTGATAAATTAAATCATTAATATCATTAATTATTCTATTATTTAATTCTTTTTTGTATAAAATATATTGAAATAACCATAAAGAAAATAATTTCATTACTAATAAACTATTTGTAAATGATTTTGTTGAGGCAACAGCTATCTCTTTACCTGCATTTAAATATATTCCACAATCAACATTCTTTGCAATTGTACTATCAACAACATTAATGATACCCATAGTAATATTTCCATTTTCTTTCAATAAATCTATTTTCTGTATTAAATCCATTGTTTCACCTGATTGTGAACATAAAATAAATAATGATTTACCATTTTTAGGTATATCATGTTCATTAAATTCACCTCCATCATAAACAAAAGTATTTAAATTTAAATTCATTCTTTTAATATAATTTTCACCTATTTTACAAGCATAAAAACTTGTACCACATCCTAAAAATACAATATTTTTGATTTCATTTAAATATGGTAATATAAATTCTATTCCTCCTAATTTAATTTTATTTTCAACAATTCTTCCTCCATTATTTAATGCTAATAATAATGTTTTTGATTGTTCATTTATTTCTTTAATTGTATAATGTTTATATTCTTTTAAATCTATATCATCATTATTGCATACAAATTCTTTATCTAATGTTATTTTATTCTTAATTTTATTTTCTTCAATACAAACTAATTCCTTGTTTTTTATATTATAATATGTTTTAACTAAATTCAAAAATCCCCTATTTTCAGAGGTTACTATAATAAATTCTTCATTAATACCTAATAATAATGGTGAACCATTTCTTATTATAAAAAATCTACCATCTTCATTCATGTCACAAATTATTAAACCATAAGTTCCTTTTAATTCACATACTGTTTTTTCAATGGCTTTTTCTAAACAATTTGTTTTATAAAAATTATATTCAATTAAATTAATAATAACTTCTGTATCTGTTTCTGAATAAAATGAATAACCTTCTTTTATTAAATTTTTTTTTAATTCATCATAATTTTCAATAATTCCATTATGAACACACATAAATAATTTATTATTTGAAATATGTGGATGAGCATTATCTACAGATATTTTACCATGTGTTGCCCAACGACTATGTCCAAAAGCTACATTTGATTTTATTTCTTTATTTTTATTATAAAAAATCTCAAATATATCTTCTTGATAATTTTTATTACAAATTTTATCTATTTCATATTTATTATTTTTTTTATTATAAAAAGATAAACCAAAAGAATCATATCCTCTATTTTGTAATTGTTCTAGACTTTGTAAAACATAATAAGCAGCATTATTTTTCTGCAATCTATTTAATAAAAATGTTATACCACACATATAAAATATATTTATAAAAAAAAAAAACATATATTTTATTAATGAAAATAAAAAAGAAAATAGAGAACATTTTATGAAATTCAACAATATTTTGTATAAACTCTTAAAAACAAGAAATTAATCAAAATACTAGAAAATATGTATACATTTCAAAATTATATATAAAATGTGTAAGTTTAGAAGATGGAATGACTTATAAATTTAATTTTTGTAATAATAATAAAATTAAATTTTATGAATTAAAAGATAATAATTTAGACGTATTTACAAACTTTAACTCCTATTAAATATGTTTTTAATGAAAAGTTATTTTATATTATATTTTTATAATTTCTTGAGAATTAAATAGACATAACACAAGCTTTGAAATTGTGAAGATACTTCATCAAAAATTTTTTCTTATTCATTCGCTTATGAAACTTTGGTTCACAAGTTGGATAGCGATTATTTCTATCTTTATGCTTATTATTATTTTTTTCTCTTTGGTGCGTATTATCACCTTTTTTTTTTTCTCTGTTTTTCTACTACTTGAACCTAGAGCCTGTTTTTTACCAATTAGTTTTGAAACATGATCACTATCCAATTGAGCCAAGTTTTTCATCCACCCAGAAGGCATTTTTCCTTTTTTTTTCAAATTTAATTTTCAAATTAAATTTTCAAATTAAATTTTTAAATTAAATTTGTAAATATAATATAATTTATTTTGTTTTTTTATTAAAAATTATATAAAAAATTTTTCAGATTTTTTTTCTTCAATTTTTTTTTTATTAAATTTTTTTATATATAATTTTCACTTCTGCTCTTTGTTTTTTATAATCTACTATTGGCTCTGGATAATCTAATTCTTTCAAATTATGATTTTTATACTTCGTATCCCATTTATGGATATCACAATTGGGTACGTTAGCTAATTCAGGAACCCATTTTTTAATATATTCACAAGTTGGATCAAATTTATTACTTTGTAACCAAGGATTGAATATTCTTTGTGAAAATGGTGCTGTATCAGTGCCTGTACCAGCTGACCATTGCCAATTACCATTATTAACAGCAGGGTCATAATCCCTTAAATTTTGAGCATAATATTTTTCTCCCCATTGCCAATCACATATTAATATTCTTGTTAAAAAATTACTTGTAATTAAACGTGAACGATTATGCATATATCCTGTTTCATTTAATTCCCTCATTCCAGCATCAACAATTGGAAAACCTGTTTTTCCATCACACCACGCTTTAAACCATTTCTTATTATTTACCCATTGAAATGTGTCAAATTTACTTCTAAAATTATTTCCTAAATTTTCTGGAAAATGATATAATATATTAAAATAGAAATCTCTCCAAATTAATTGATTTATTAAATTCTGTTGACTATCTTTATTCGTTACACTTTTCATAATTTTCCAATAAACCTCCCTAATAGATACACATCCAAACTTTATATATGCACTTAATTCTGTTGTTTCATAAATTAATTCATTTCTACATTCAGCATAATTATTAAAATCAGCCATTTTAAATAAAATCATTAATCCAGCATCTCTTCCACCTATTCTTCTTACATTTTCTTTTTCATTATAATATTTCTTCAAAAATGTACTATCTAAAGTTTTATCTTTTAATTTATTTAATTTTTTCAATTCACTTTTCTTGATAATTTTCGGTTTTGGTATTTCTATATTTATCTCTTTCTTCTGAAATTGCCCATAAACCTTATATGGAGTACCTGATAAAGTTAATACTTGACCAGGAGGTACTAATAAATAATCATGATACATATTACATTCTATACTATTTTTCTCACAAAATTCTTTTATTTCATTATCCCTTTTAATAGCATATGGCGTATAATCCATATTAAAATTTACTGAATTTATCTTATTTTTTTTATGAATATCTTTTAAAACTTTTACATTTTCTCCAAAGAAACAATGTAATTTACTTTTATTCTTTTTAAATTCATCTGCCAATTCACATAACGTTTCACATAAAAATTGTACTGAATAATCAGATTTATAATCATTATTTACTAATTGTTCGGGTGTTCCAATAAAAATTGGTATAACATTATCATATTTTGATAATGTTTCTTTTAAACCCGTATTATCAAAAATTCTATAATCGCGACGAAAAATAAAAATATTACTCATATAATTATAATATTAATTTATATTTATATGATTTTTTGAAAACATTTTTTTTCTTTTTATTTAAAAAAATGATGCAAAAAAATTTTTGGATTTATTTATTTTATATATATTAATTTTTTGTGAAAAAATCATTATAGCTATTTTGTATCCTTCTGGATTCTTATACTTTTTTTCTCACATATTTTTTTTTTTATCATAATGTCAATAGATCCTTTCTTGACATTTTTGTCGAGTAATCCTAAATTACTCAGAAAACTTTTCACCGAACAATTTTGGAAAGCAACTACTAAGCTTAGTGATACACCGTATCAAGTAATTAGGCTATTGTATTCAACACAATGGAATGTTAACCTTATTGAATTGATATCAGTTAATAAAGAATTCCATGAATGGTTTTTACAAGATATCAAATCAGTGGTTGAAAATTTTTTTACACCTTCAACTCGTAAAATCCAAAATTGGTATCGATATCTAAAGGTTCATCGTGCTAGAAATCTTAATGATGCACGCAATTTTCATCTTCTTAGCGAAGATGAAAAAAAAATTGTAGCATGGAGACTTTGTTTAAGAGATTCAAGAAATGTGAAACATTGTTCTGCTGAAATTCTTAAGTCCTTTACATTAGAACAATGGCTTGTCCTTGTCAATAAGGATGCTAGAACATATGTTAAACTTCCAAATGGATATAAAACACATGTATATGTTGGACCATATTTTGCGATGCTCCTACAAAAGAAAGGCAATGGTTATTACAATGACATGATTCCTTGGGACGCATTGGGTATTCAAGCACCACATTAGATTGATATAAAAAAAAAAATGATTTTTTTTTTGTTTGAAATTATTTCACTTATAATAATATTATGGAAAATAAATTTGTATTATGTAGTAAGAGTTTATTAAAGAAAAAAGCTTTAATAAATTCTAATGATGAGGTATTTGGATCCTTTGATATTCATTCAATTGAAGGAAATAAAACTGAAACGGAACAACCTTTTACGATTGAAAATACATTTAAGTGTGCTAGAAAAAGAATTGAAGGAATAGATAATTATAGATTTGTTATTGCCATTGAAAATGGTGTATTTCTTAATAAATATGGATTTTTACAAGATATTTGTGCGATAGTTATTAAAGATAATGAAACTAATAGAATTTATGATAATAAAGAAAATATATTAAATACTGCTATTATGGTTCCTGATGCTGAGATTTTATTTAATGAAATAAAAAAAACCGGTAAATCAGATAATGAACTTGGATATAAATTAACATTTGGTGAATTATTATCAAAAAAATACGAAGTTCCTCATAATAATTGGATGAAAGATTTGTGTAATTTTCCAAGGGAGAGACAAATAAAGATTGCATTTAATGATATTTATTGTAGAAATCTTTGGCTTCAATCTTCTATTGTACCATTACTTTACACATAATAAATAAATTATAAATTACAAAGAATTAACATAAACTGTATTATCTTGCCAAATTACTCTACAATGTGGACAATTAGATGGATTTTTCATTTCTAACCATTTCTTAATACTTTCTTCTTTAAAATTCTTTTTACAAGTAGTACATTTCATATATTTTTCACCTTGCTCTATTTCTAAATGTTCTATTGGACAACATTTATCTCCTTCTAATATTTTATTTATTTCTTGTATAATTTTATTTAGTATAAATCCTGATTCATAAAAAAATCTTAAACATATTAAACCACCATTACATACTAATAAATTTGGTGTTAAATATATTATATAACCATTTTGTTTACTTTCACTATTTATTATAAATGTTAGATTTGAATTTTTACTTAAATTAATTGCAGAATTATAATTATCACAATCATAATTAAATTGATTTAATGGTATATAAATTAAATTATTTGTGATTTTTTTACAAAATAATTCTAATTCAATTTTATTATACGAAAATCTACTAGTACCATTAACTTTTAATTCAACATTTTTAATATTTTCTATATTGTCTAACATAAAAAAAAATCCATTTGTTAATCCATATAAATTATTCAAATTAATTATATTTTTTTCTTTATTCAACTTAATTTTCTTTCCTTTAATATTTTTTACATTATAATTATTTGGTAAATTAATCATAGTATATATTGTTTGTTGATCATAATAAAATGCTTCATAATATAAAACAGCATTACTTATTGAATTATCTTTTGTTTCTATTTCAAAAATATAGGAATTATATATCATTAAAATTAATTCTTCTTGTAAAAAAATTTCCCAATGTATTTTATATACTTTTTTACCTTCTATTTGTTTATCATTTTTAGATAAAATATTACAAAATTCTAATGGAAATTTATTAATTAATTGTTGATTATATATTAGATTAAGAAATTCAAGATTATCCTCATCCGATATTATATATGAAGGTATAAACGCATCAGCATTTTTTGGTATTTCTAAACAGTTATTTTCAAATTTTTCTTCTAAAATAGTTATTGCATACCTAGGTTTTTTACTATCAATAAATATTTCTTCTATCATTAAAATATGTATTTTAATTTTTTTAAATATATATTAAACAAAAAATTTTTATAATTAAATTAAAAATTACTTTTTTAATTTTATGAATTTACCTTTGGCATTAATTGTACCAACTTGTTTTGGATTGTCTTGTTTAACTGATTTTTCAGTAAATACAGATAAATTATCAACATCAATATAAACAGGAATTATATTCTTCTCTTTTTTAGCTTTTTGAACTAAATCCTTAACATCTTTATTTGTTTTATTACTAATTTTCATAAATTTTTTACCTTCTAAATAAAATATTTCTTTAGTTTTCTTGTGAATAAAAGCTTTCTTATATTCAACTGTTTTTTCTTTAACTTCATGAGAAATATTTCTACTTCTTCTAGCAAAATATGCTAATTCATCACTTCGTACATCATCACCAAAATCTAAACATTTGTAATCTCCTTCAATTTGGTCTCTATTTAATTTACAATCAACAGCTGCTTCTTTCATTGCTAATAACATTTCATCAATTATTTTTTGTTTCTTTTTTGAATTGAAATCAATATATTCATCTGTTGCCATTTCTCTTTTTGATCTCTTTGCATTAGCTTTAGTATGTTCTGGGAAAACAGTTAAATATCTAAAGACTTCTACGTTTCGTTCATCTTCTGGCAATTCATCATGAGAATTTCTTCTTACAGCACGACCTATAACTTGGTCAATTCTACTCCCACACCAATATGGGTCCATAACATGAACTTGTCTGATATTTTTTAAATCTAAACCTTCAGCACCTGCTGCGGTAGCCATAATTATTTTTACTCTCTTACCATATTTATTTTCAGGTGAAGTGAAAACATCTACTAATCTTGACCTTTCTTCTTGACCTTCTTGTCCAGAATATATACCATATTTTGGTTTATCATCATCTGAACCATATTTTGAGTATCCATTAGCTTCAAGAACCTTAGCAAAAATACCAACACCTTCCATAGAACGGAAATTAGAATAAATAAATATTAATCCTTTTGCATCTTTAATATTCTTCAAAATCATAAGCATCTTTGGACTTAATTTATTCAAACCTTCAGAACCTTCTACTAAATATTCACTTCCTCTACTAACTAATTCAGAAACTGCTTTGGCACGTCTCATCTTATATTCTTTATCTAAATCTACATTTCCTTCATCAATATCAGCTTCTTTATTCATATTCTTAATTTCTTCTTCTACAGTATTATTATTAGAATTTCCTTTACTTTTGAATACAACAAAATTTTTATCTTTATAAGGTCTTGGAATATCTTTTGGGAAAACAAAGTTAGAAGCTTGTCTTGTATATACTCTGAATGTACTTTTTCCTTCTTTTCTAGCTCTTTTACCTGAAGATTGGCTACCACTTTCTCCTTTTTTTTCTTTTTCTCTTAGAACTTGATAATAAGCTCTTTGATAATCACTCATTGGAACTCTTAAATAACCTTTATCAATTAAATCTGGAAAACCTTCTTTACTAACATAATAATATGATATTAATCCCATAATTCTTTTTTCTAAAATTTGTTTATCTCTTAATCTTTCACCTAAATGGTCCGAAACAATATATTCTCCATCAAATTCTTCAGGATCTTCTGGAAATAAGGTTAAATCTTCTTTGCCTTCATAATATACTTTTACACCTTTATCAGAACAAGTATTTTTAATTTGATTAATTAAATCTTCAAAATCTTTATTGTAACTATTAATAGTTAAATGTACTTCAATAAATTTACCAGTTAAATTTAAATCAATATAATCTACTTTTTCAATTTCAGTCAATACTGTTTCTAATTCACTTAAATCAGGTGTTGAACCATATCTAGGTGCTATATGATTAATTTGAAAACTATGTATTTCAATTTTTCCTCTTAAAACATTTGCTAATAATGCCATTTCGTACTGGTCTTTTTGAATTGGTGTTCCTGTTAAAGCAATAATTCTTGAATTTTTAGCATTAATAAGTGCGTCGTAAATAAACTTACCATTTTTATTTGTTCCTAAAATACCACCAACCATTCTTGATACTAAATTATGTGCTTCCTCTATAATAATAATTTTATTATCTAAATTACCCAATCTTTTAATTTGGTCAGGTGTATTATGAGCATTATAACTAACAAATGAATAAACTTTTTTATACATATTTTGTGATTGTTTATAATCATCATCACCACAAAATAAAACACCTTTTCTAATAAAGTTATCTTTTAATGAAGCTGGTAATAAAACAACAATATTTTTTTGTTCTTTAAATTGTTCAGCAATACCAATCGCTGTACAAGTTTTACCAGAACCTAAACTGTGATAAAGTAACATACCTCTATATGGACTGATTGGTTGCATGAATTTTTTGAGAAATTTTTGATATTTAAGAGGCGAGAATTTTCCTTTTATAATTTTTTCCGTTGTTTTACCTAATTTGTATTTTGAAAAAGTAGATGAAACCCAACTTGGAAAATATAATTTATTTGGTAAAACCCAATATAAAGGTTCTTCACCATTTTTATTATTAACATTTTTTTTAACAAATTCAATAACATTATTTTTTGATTTTTCTTCAACAACTTCTTCATCTTCTGTTACTACAGTCTCTTCATCACTTTCTTCCTCATCTTCATCTTCAGATTCTTCATCAGATTCAATATCTTCATCTTCAGTCTCTTCAGTGTCATCAGTTTCTTCTGATTCATCAGATTCAATATCTTCATCTTCAGTCTCTTCAGTATCCTCTGTTTCTTCTGTTTCTTCTGTTTCTTCTGATTCTTCAGTTTCATCACTTTCATCTGATTCAACTTCTTCTTCATTAGAATTTAAATTATCTTCAATTTCTTCTTCATTGGAATTCAAATTATTTTCTATATTTTCTTCATTAGAATTTAGATTGTTATTAGACATACTATAAATATAATATATATTAAATATTTTTAAATAAATATTTAAAATTGTTAAAAGAATTAAAAGAAAAAAAGATTTACAAATTTAATCTTATGGCTGTTGGTCCATTTTTTAGAATTTTTCTACCTGTTAATGGATTAATAATATATTTTTTTCCACCACCACTCTGTGGTATACTTTTATTTTTTAATAATTCATCAATTTTTATTAAAACAGCTTCAGAAGCTTTTGATACGCTTTTACTAGTTTTTCCAAAAGCCGCAGGTTTATTTGCTTCTTTTTTAACCTCATTTACTTTAGATTGTAAGCTTTCTAATACAGATTTTGTAATACTTGTAGGTTGTCTAATTGTTATTGTATATTTTCTTTTACTTTTTTCCATGTTATCTATTAAATTATTTAATTTTACTCTAAAATTTTTTATCGAATCATCAGTGTTTTTTCTTTCAACTCTATTTTTTTCTTCTTTTTTCTCCATAATAATTTTTATATTTCTTAATAACATTGATATTTCTTCTTTTTCCTTCTTTGAAACATTATTTCTTGTATTTCTAAGTCTTCTTTCATGAAATTCTAATATGCGTTCATATCCTCTTAAAAGTTTTTTTGAAAAATTTGAATTTTTATTACTTAAACTTATTTTTATTGTACCAAGTTCACCTTTAAGTTCACCATTTTTTCTAGCATTATTATATTTTTTATTATTTTTACCATTACTTCTTCTATTACTTTTTTTATATTCATTTGGATTTTCTATAACATGTCTATAAACTTGATATGGTTGATATCTTTTTGACCAACTATTTTTTTTTTTTTCTTCTAATAACTTATTTATTTCATTCCTGTCAAATTGGTTACTACCATATAAAATATTTAAAAATGAATCAAGTGATAAATTATTTAGATAGGTATTAACATTACTTGTACCCATGTTTACCATATTAAAGTTTATTATATTATGTTTATCCAATTTTTTTAATTCTTGTTTATAATCTCGTTGATAACTAAATGGTGAAAAAAATGGTGAATTAACTCTTGACATATATAATTATAAAAATATTTTTTTTATAAAATTGATAATTAAAATCCATTAATTAATCCAAAATGTAATAAACCAGCTTTTGCTGCTTTTTGTTCAGCTGGTTTAATTCTTCGACCCTCACCATAACCAATTTGATTACCATTTATATCACAAACTTTAATTTTAAACTTACGTGATATTGAACCATTTGAATTTTGAATAATCTCTGGAGAATCCTCACAATGACTATATGCAGGATATTTACCACTGAAATTTTTCTGAAAATAACGCATCAATTGGTCTTTGTAATTATCATCATTCCTAATAACTTCAGTAATATCAATCGCATTTTCTAAACAATTTATTATAAATTTTGAACATAATTTATATGCTGTTCCTATATCATATTTACTACTAAAATCATATTTCATAGCACCTATAAATGCTTCAAAAGTATCTTCTAAAATTGATGATTTCTCTCTTCCTTTACATACTAATTCAATGTGTTTTGACATCAAAATATATTTCTCAAATCCTAAAAATTTTGCCACTTTTGCCAATGCTTCTGTTTTAACCAATCTTGAACGAGTTTTTGTTAAAAATCCCTCATTTTGTTTTTTATATCGCTTATATAAATAATATGCTACAGCACTCTGAATAACCGCATCTCCTAACCATTCTAAAGTTTCATTTGATTTTTCCTGAATTGGAACAACTACATCAAAATCTATATCATAATCTGAATCACTAGCATATTTCTCAAAATCTTTCTTTTTTTTTAATGATTTTGAATATGATTGATTTGTAAATGCCCTTTGATATAATGATAAATCCTTAATTTTTTCATTAATACCACCTTTTTTTAAAATTTTTTGAATAATTGTTTTGTCAATCAAAATATTATTCTCATTATAAAGACGATAAACCTTCTTTTCACTTTCAAAACTATCTGATAAAGAACTTGTTGATGGGCTTTTTCTCATTTTATTATGTTCATAATTCATTTTACAATTTATATTAATTACCTTTTAAGTCAAATATATTTTTTCATTTTTTTTTTTATTTTAAATAAAAAAATATGTTAGATTTTTTTACATTACATAAGAGTTCAATAAATATATTTTTTCATTTTAGGAACTATTTTTTTTATCTTTAATTACTTTCAAATAATTATATATAAATTTACCTCCTTCTTTATATTTATATATATGGTAATTAACCATATAACCCATATTTATACTTATTTCTACTATATCTTTTTTACCATCGATTTTTATATCATATTTACCATCATTATTATATAAAAATCCTTTTTCTAAAAAATTTATAAATTGCTTATAAATAATATCAAAATCTATATCAATTTCTTTATTTTTCAATCCAATATTTACTATAATTTGATTATTATCATTTTTATATATCTCTGAATAACTAATTTTCCACATATATATTTCTCTAAAATATTTTATTAAAGATTATTATAATTAATTATACAAATAATATTATAAGCATTCATAAAATTAAAACCCCCTATTCTCATTATACTAGTCATAATTTGATCTTTACGATACCAATCATAATTTTTTTTTAAATCTATAATTTCACTTATTACCACACTTTGAAAAAATAAAAATGCTCCAAAATTAAATAAAATTAAATTATTCATTATATATTTATTATAATTTCCTTTTTAAGTATTTTTCAAGGCATTAATTACTTCATCCTTCAAATAAGTTGAAATAATATCACCTTCTACAATTCCTAGTTCGTACAAAGTAATTTCTAAATTATTTGTTTCAATTTCCAAATCTAAATTCTTTGAATGAAAGAAAAAAGGTACACCTTGAGCAATTTTGAAACATTTTTTATCTAAATCTGACATTATTTGTAAATAATATTGAACAATATATTTTACTAAGTCCATTAATATTGTATCTTCTGTAAATTGAAATACATTTTTACCACCACCTCCTTGACAGAGATGACAAATATGAAGTGTAATTGTTTCTTTATTATCAATATCCATATTTTATATACATTAATTTATCCTAATAAAATTAAAATCATTTTTTTTTTTTATAAAATAATTATAATTAACTTTAATTTTTTTATTCAATTTTTATTGTTGAACACAACCTGGTGTACCATCTTCATCTTCTTCTTCATCACCTTTTTTATCATCAAAATTATCTTCATAATTTTCCTTTAAAGTAGGATTATATTTACTTTTAATACCATTATTTTCCTTTTTTTTTCCAAATATTTTTAGAATATTATCTTTTTGTTTATCTGTTAACGTTGGTGGATACATAATATTATATTTTACAACTAAATTACCAAATTTATTCTCTTCTCCTTTAATTGGCATACCTAATCCCTCAAAAAGATGATACGAGTCATATTTCAATAATTTATTATCATTAATTGTAATCATTTCACCACTTATATGTTCAAAAGAAAAGTTTTGATATGTTAAAGCGTCAACTAAATTAATAAATTTAGTAAAAATTAAATCATCTCCTTTTCTTGTTAACGTTTCATGTTCAATTTGATTAATAACCAATATAACGTCTCCATTTTCTCCATTAATTATCTCATTACCTTCTTCTTCAAATACCTTAAATTCCCCCTCTTTCATTCCTCTTTGAATATCAAATTTAAATTCTTTTTTCACATTTGTAGAACCATGACCGTCACATATTTTACATAATGTTTTTCTATCTTTAATTTCACCTTGTCCCTGACAATCATGACATGTAGTCTGCATTTGTTGCATCATTCCTGGTCCTATCATTCGTCTAATAAATATAACACCTTGACCATTACATTTTTTACATTTTATTACTTTCTGACATCCCTTACCCATACATTCTAAACATAATTTATTAATTTTTATATTATAAACCTTTGTTTTACCAAAATATAAATCTTTTAATGAAATTTTAACTTCATGAACAATCCTTTTCCCTTTCTTACTTTGTTGACGTTGACCCATTGGATTAAATCCTCTTCCTTGAAAAAAATTTGAAAATATATCATTTGCTGAATGAAATCCACCTCCTTGCTCACTTTCTTTTAAACCCTCTTCACCATATTTATCATATATTTCTCTTTTTTCAGGGTCCAATAAAACTTGATATGCATTAGAAATTTCTTCAAATTTCTTCTTAGCTTCCTCTTGATTATTTAAATTTTTATCAGGATGCCATTTAAGAGCTAATTTTCTATATTGTTTTTTTAACTCTTTTTCATCAACATTTTTTTCTACTCCCAAAATTTCATAAAAATTTTTTCCCATATAGATTAATATAATTATTATTTTTTATATTCTTTTTAAAATTTTTTTTAAAAATAAAAAAATAAATAAAATTTAGATAAAAAAATAGGTGTTGATAATTAGCAATAATAATAACAATAATAATAAATATTTATCTAAATAAAATTTCACAAAGAGTTCACAATAACTGTCATTTTTTAATAGGAATCAAAAATATTGATATTGAAAGACGAATTCTATTTATAGGTATGATAATTTTTTCAGATAATAAAAAAAATATTATAAAAAATATATGAATAATTTAAAATTATTAATAAAAAATATTAATAAATTTCCAATAAGAGATAATAAAATTAACTTTTTATTACCTCTTTTAAATAATTATATTGGTAATGATTGGAAAGAATATAAAGATAATACTGAAAATGAATATATAAAAAGATTAGTTTATAATAATGATGAATATGAAATTTTTATTGTAAGTTGGATGCCATTCAAAAAATCTAGTATACATGACCATTCAGAGAATGGATGTTTATATAAAATATTAGAAGGTAATTTATATGAGGAAAGATATTCTTTTGATAAATCATTAAAATTATTGGAAAAAACAAAATATAAAGAAGGTGATATAAATTATATTGATAATGATACTTGTTTACATAGAATGGTAAATAATACAAATAAAATAGTTCATTCATTACATATTTATTCACCACCAAATTATTCAATAAAATCTTATGAAAAAGATTAACTTAAAGGCGGAAAATCAAAATAATTATCAATATTCACATTATTTGATGTATTATTATTTTTTGTATCTTTTTCAAACATTTTGCAAATTCTTTTTATTTGAATAGGTAAATTATTGAATATATTTTTTTTTCTACAAAAAGGACATATATTATCTTTTAATTCTAAAATACATTTAATACATATATTATGTTTACAAATAGTTACCGTTACCCAATTTTTTTCAAAACAAATAGGACATTCCATTTATAGTATATATATATAATATTTTTATATAATTTTATATTATATATTTTATGTTAAATATAATTTTTAAAAGATTGTTTACTAATATTAATGATAGTGCCATTAAAACTTCAAATTATTTAAAAAATAAAGAATTAGATAATAATGATTTAGTTGATATCTTAAAGTTTATCCCTAGACAAAAAATATTATTATATTTATTAATTTTAATAATTTTTTTTTTTATATTTAATAATTTGAAAATAAATAACAATATAATTCTTGGAATAATTACTGGCTGTATTTTAATTTATTTTTTAATACAAAATGACCATAATATTAAATTATCTATATTTAAAGATAATAATGAAAAGATTATTTTTTTAACAACTATTATGTATGAATATAAAGATTATTTAGTTTATTTTATAGATAAAGATAATATTTTTTCTAATTTTAGTACTTTAAAAAAATTTGTTATAAATAATAATCCAATACTAATTGATTTTTTTTATTCAATTAAAAATTTCTATTTAGAGACTCCAAAAAATTACGTTGATACTTTATATAAAATAAATGCTTTAAATAAAATATTAATTGATATGAAAATAGGTGTTAAAAATCCATTTCAAAATTTGGAAAATGGAATATTTTTCTATAAGGAAGCTATGAACAGTTTTGAAAGTTTAATTCATTCTTCTTCTGAAATTAATAGTAAAAATTTCAAAAAATTAACTAACCAGATACAAATAGTTTTACTTAATATGATAAAAGAAATGAAAGATATATGTTTGCATTATAATGATACAAATGAACTAAATATTAATTCTATTCCAGATAATAACATAAAATTAATTGATTTAATATCTCCAAATGATACAAATTCTCTAAATTATTTACCAAATTATAATTATTTTTAAATAATTAATTTTTTTTTACATAAATTCTTATAAAATATTATTTTATAAAAATTTTTACAATATAAGATTTACTAAATTATAATAATTTAGTAGGCATTGGACAAGGCATTGTAGTATTTGATACTTCAAATCCTGTAGATTTAGGAGCCGCATAATATGCCAACATATCATTTGGAATATATTTAGCATCAGTAAATTGATTAAACATTTGCTTGGACATATTTCCTACACTTGCTAATTGTCCAGGACCTCGTGACATAACTGTTGACCTCCAATCTGACGCAGAACCACCTCTCATTTTAGTTTTTAATGTCTTTTTTTTTTGGATGCTCCTTTTTTTACAACTTTCTTTTTTCCATTAATTTTTGTCCATTTTTTTCTCTTATTTTTATCTTGAGTAACTTTCCATACATTACCATCAATACCCCTCATTTTTTTTCCTAATTTATGCTCTTTAGCCATACTTTTTGGACATTTTCTACTTTTATTTTTCTTTGAACCACCACTTAACATTGATGAAAGAGTTTCATCAAAAGAAGCCATTGATGCATTTAATTCATTAAATTTAGATACTATTCCATCAACTGAATTTTGTACAGAAGCAACACTGCTTTTTACTGGCTCATCACTAAATCTATAATCTGTTGATGCTCCTCCTTTTCTTCTTCTTCTTTTTCTTCCTCCATTTTGTTTTGAAGAAATAGGCTGACCAGCTAATTTATTATAATCAATGTCAATTTGAGATTGGTCATAAACATCTTGATTTAATGAAGCCATTCCTCCTGTTTGCATCATAGATAATGGTGCTGAAGCTTTTGATGTATTATATGGAGCTAAGTTGCCAACACCAACATCAAGTGGGTCAGATTTGCCATAAGCTGTTTCAATCCCCATTCCTGTTCCCATTCCATAATTCATACTTTCATCATTAGCATCGTAAAATCTTTGTGGCATACCTGTAGCACCCCAGTTAGTATCACCTCCAGATTGTTTTCTATTATTTAATTTGGCACTTTTACTTACTTTATTTGTTTTTTTATTTACTTTATTTGTTTTTTTACTTTTATTATTTTTTCTAGTACTTTTTTTTTTTTTTTTTTTTATTTTTTTTTTTTTTTTTTTTTTTTTTTTTTTTTTTTTTTTTTTTTTTTTTTTTTTTCTTTTTTTTTTTTTTTTTTTTTTTTTTTTTTT
>Ga0180433_10004573_pt1 | contig 19322 bp, 20 predicted proteins | sample SS_ome_8_FD_132980 | JGI IMG/M metagenome (GOLD analysis project Ga0180433, IMG submission 132980) | Hypersaline lake sediment archaeal communities from the Salton Sea, California, USA - SS_1_D_1 metaG | ecosystem: Environmental > Aquatic > Non-marine Saline and Alkaline > Hypersaline >... | reverse complement strand
CCCACATTATCAAGACAAATTCAACAGGTAATAATATAATGACAAGTACTGTGTTCATGATGTAGGAGAATCTCCTGCCTATACGATCTGCTACTTGTCCTTGAATTAAATAAATGAGCCCAACGGAAAGATTACTTATAAAAAGCAATCCAGTTACTAGGGTATCATTATTGATGACTTGATTCATGAAAACTTCATTGTGGGCTACGTTAACCCCTGCCATTGGTGCCGCGATCATCATTACAATAGTTATCCACTTTATTTGGTCCCAGTTATCAGAGTTTTTTAATGCGCGGTAGGTTTCTTTAATTGATACTTTTTCGTTCTTGTATTTTTCGGGGTTTAGTTTTTTTTCTTCTTGATATACTGTATATGCGTGTGGTTCTTTTAAAAACGCAATTGATAGTATTATGACTATTATCCCAATTATTAGTGGTAAATAATAAATAGGTCTCCAATTAGTTGTCCCCGTTGCTTCATCTAAATTCACAAGTAATCTTACAACGGGTAGCATCAAAATTGCTCCTATCCCTATAATTTTTGCTGTTGTAAATGCTTGTGCTCTTTTATTAGAAGACATTTCTTCATTAATGTACACATATTGCATGTCATTAAAGAGGAAAAGACTCGTAATAGTAGTACCGAGAAAATATATTGCAAAATTTCCAGTAGGAACAAGACATGTTATTAAAACGCCTAATGTCATTCCAAATGTAGAGATAATAAAGATCTTTCTCCTCCCGTATTTATCCTGTAACCCCTTGATAAACGTCGAACCTAGCATTAAAAAGATTCCTACAAGTTGAATAGCTTGTAAAACTCCTTGTCCTGCTGCACTGTCTGAAGATCCAAAGAATTCCAAAAGAATAAAAGATTTAATTTGGGAACCTGCAAGACTGCTATATTCGTCTAAAGAATGAGCAAGCCCTAAAATGACAATCAATATTATCGTGTATCCCATCCCAAATTTTCTTCTTTTAATATCTTTTTCCGTTTCTGTTTTGGTCATTTTTTTCATTTCTTTTTTTTTCATTTTTGTGATTGAAATTATTTAAATATATAAATGTGTAATTCATATTTAAAGTTTAAATATAGTTATCATCTTATTATATATAAAGGTTTATGATAATCGGAAAGTAGATATTTTACAGACTACAATATTTATTTATATTAGATATAAAAAGAAATATTAATGGAATAATAATTGTATAAAATAAGGACATTAATTATAGTATGTTAGATATACAACTATTAGAGATTAATCATGAAACAAAAACCACCTCTGGATAAAGAACTGAGAGTCCGTGTGAGCGAATTTGATCTGGATGTCATAGATGCTTTTTGTGAGATCATGAATCAATCAAGAACTAAAACGGTAAAGAAAGCCCTCAAAAATTATATTTACCTTAATGTCGAAAACAAAGAAAGACCAAATCAAAAAGTCTTATTCAGTCAAAATATGCTTAAACCATTATTAGATAACGCTGACGAATCTTTAATAAAGGAAATCGCAGATATTTCATTCGAAAATGGCCTCTCTGATTCTAAGCTGCTTTATGAAACATTAAAATCAATGAAAAATACTAATGAAATACTAACTGTTGAGGAAAGGGTTAAGGGATTAGTCGAAGGCGTGTTTTCTCCTGATGCTCAGAATTGGTTTGAAAACATTTCATTTGGATGGAATGGAAAAATACTCATTGTAGGAGGTAAACATAACCTAGGTCCAAATTTTTCTCTTTTTTTTAAGCACTTGATACTTAAATACTTGAATGTGTATGATTACAATCTTCAAAAAGAAGATTTCCGAGAATCTAAAGTAAAAGACAGTGAGAAGATGATTTATACCGTGATTTTACAATTTAAACCTGAGTAATTCAAATAGGAAAAAAAAAATCAAAAAAAAGAACTCGATTAAGTAATAATTTCTTAGATATTCCTCAGGATACCTTGCGATATGAAGAAAAGAGCGATCCCAACAACAAAAAGGAGCCATTGATGTTTCCTATTTATTTCTTTCTTACGATAAATCTGTTCAAATAAGAAGAAAGATAAAGTTGAAACCCCTAGGCTGATAATATTTCCAACTAATACATCACTGGCATAATGTACTCCGAGAAACATTCGTGTATACATCATTCCTGCATTGTAAAGAAAGATAACTACTACAATAATAATGCGTTTTAATCGAATGGCGTGAGGTAGTACTGCTGCTCCCGTATATCCAACGTGTCCTGAAGGCATCGAACCCGTATCTGTTGTTTCTCCAAAGACATTTATCTCAGCTAATGCATCAAAGGGTCGAACGCGATTTACTACAGGTTTTAAGAACTCAATGAATATACCAGCGAAGATGTATGCGTAAAGGGTTTCTAACATGGGTCTTTGGTAGTTCTCTAATTTTGGGACTGCTAACACTACTATGGTCAAGATGAGGATAAAAAACATCCAGATTATAAAAGTGTCCGATAAAAGTTTGACCATTATATAAATAGGATGTGATTCCGTCATTGAATCGCCAGGATTGACCAAAAGGGCAAGTTCTGTATCTCCTACTAACAAGATGATAATGCCGAATGTAAGCCAAGATATTCCATGAGCTATTAATAACCATTTAATTCGTTGTATTGACGCGCTAGAATCGTTTATTTCTGATGTCAACATGCTTTCTTTAATTTTTGACATTCTAATCAATTTTTAATAGTTTTTTAAAATATTTTATTGAAAATAATTTAAATATAATAATGTGTAATTTATATTTAAAGTTTAAAAATAAACTCAAGAAAAATAAAAAAACAGCGTGAGATCAATCCTAGATTGATGTTATTGCTTGCAAATTTTATCATACTTATTCTCAAATTATCAAAGTATAATATTCCTTTTTTCGGCACTTATTCCCGAAAAAACACCATTTATTATATATCTTTCCGAAAAAAGTCGTTTCTCTAAAAAAATTGACTGAAAGTTAATCATTTGAACACTTTTGATCGATCTCGATCTTAATTATCACATATTTTTGAAAAATTAAATAATTTCAATATCATAAACTGATGTCAAAAAACATTTATTATCCTTTCAATTTCCAAAAAAATGTACGCAACGCGCCGTACAAATAAACTAAAATGATCACCCTTTTATAGGAAAAACAACATTTGTCACATAATAATAAAAAATTTTTATGAGGTAGATTAAAAAATGAGCAAAATCGAAAACGATATAGATCAAAGCTTTGAGAAGTATTCAAAAATTAGGGAATGTTTGAGTGGTTTAAGCGAAATTATGGACATTAATTTTCGAGAAAACAACATTTATTATCAATTAGGGATGGATAATCTTAAAGCCTTACATAAAAACCTTGTTGATATACTAAATATGACACATAATCCACGCAAAGTTAGAATGCGCATTCGAGAAATTGAGAATACTGAGAAAGAACTCGGAAACGAACTATTATTATAATTTTTTTCCTATTTTTTTATTTTTGAAGTCCCTGTATAATTTTAATTATATTGTATTAAGTATCATTATTAATAGATTTAAACGATTAAGCATTTATCTTAGCATTCTAGTTGTTTATTAGATGTGTTATAAATTTACATCCTTCAAATAGTAAGATTATTTTCATATAATGACTGAATCAAACCAGAATATTGAACCAGAAGATAATACTCCCAAAAGATTGCTTAGTCTCGATCTTTTCAAGGGTATAACAATCATTCTCGTGGTTTTTGTAAACACGGTTGGTCAATTTGATTCAACACCTGCATGGACTAGACATGCTCCAGATTTCGGCTTAACTTATGTGGATTTGGTAGCTCCATTTTTCGTTTTCATGATGGCACTTAATTATAAATCGTCATTTCAGCGACATTTGGAAGCGACAAATAGATCAAAGACTTATATAAAATTTCTTCAACGGTATCTCATTTTTCTCGGTTTAGGATTATTTTTATGCATCGATGTAGATCCTGCAGGAAATTTCTATTTTCGGTGGGGCACGCTTCAAGTTTTAGGCGTATCTGGACTAATTTTATTACCTTTAATTATTTTTCCCGCTATTGTTAGGTTATTCATCGGATTGGGAGGCTTGCTTTTACATCAATCTCTATTAGAAACGAGTTTAAAACAAGTTATTTACGATGGAATCGAAGGAGGTGTATGGGCTTCGCTCTCGTGGGGGAGTATGTTGATCTTATCTTCTGTATTGGCTGAGGGCTTATATAAATACTTGAAAAAAGGTAATGAAAATACTCAAAAGACGATGACTCTATACTTTCTCTTAGGGGGTATTGTATTCGTGATTATGGGAATTGTCACGAATTCTCTTTTCTTAATAAATTTTAATTGGGTGATTAGCAGGCAATACATGACTGCTTCGTATGTGTTGATCAGCACTGGAATCTCTTCTCTCGTGTTTTATTTTTTGTATTATTGCATAGAAATTTTAGGAAAAGACCACCGCTTATTCCAAAAAGATAATTTTATAAGCGTGCTAGGAAGAAACTCGTTTTTTCTGTTCATAATTCATATAGTACTTATCACATTAAGTATTCCCTTGATTCCGGTTAATTCTCATCTAATAGTAGTCTTTATGTTAGGTTTCATTAATGTATTGATTATTTGGCTTTTAGGCTTTTACATGTACAAGGGAGAGGTATTTATTGTCGTTTAATATTTAAACCTATTAGAAACGTGATAGAGAGGGGAATCGAGAAGTCTCTTCAAAATGAAAATTTTGTATTTGTGTGTTAATGGTACATAAAACTAAAAAAAAAACTATTTTTAAAAACTTAAATTTCCATTTTTTACTTGGAGATGGTATAAGATGATTCGAGAAGAAATGAAAGTCAATTTTACTGCGGATCTATCGGATAAAGCGGATGAAAACTTTGAGAATTTGAAAAAATCTATCCAAGGACTCTACGAAATTTTAAAAATTGTACTGGATAAAGAAGATCTCTATTTTAAAATGGGTTTAGATAATATTATCGGAGTATACCAGAATTTCTTGGAATTGATGCTCAACGATTATGGCGCTAGACAGTTCATGAGAAAATTAAGAAACTCTGAGATCGACATCGACATACCATTGGATTTCATGTTAGAAAAGAAAGGTAACAAGAAACAGGAAAGCTAAATTTCATTCTTTTTCACGGGATTTTTACCTTTTCCTTTTTTTACGCTAACCAAAAGACAAAAAGCGTTATCTTTAACTTATTTAGGAGTTTCGTCTTGTGAACAATATCGGTTATCAAGGATTGGTTGGCTTTTTATTCTCTCGTTGGTCAATCCCGATTGTTCGATTCTTTTGTCTTTTTTGAAGGATGACTCCAACTACTATGATTATAACAATCGATATGATAATTATAGTAATCACGACTTCAATTGGCGTATTGGGGGTGGAATTATTATACCCCAAATCGTTTCCTACGCAATTATATTGAAAGAGAGCTCCTCTATTTCCAATAAAATCATTTTCCGCTATTTTTATAACATTATAATTGGATTCATTCAATAGAACGCCAATAAAATTGTAATTAATACTATTTCCCGTGATATTATTATGATTACTTTTTTCTAAGTATATACCACTATACTGGCTAAACCTAACTGTATCGCTATTGTTTAATAATTCCAAATAAGTCTCTGATAAAGCAAATCCATTATTACTGTTGTTATTAATAGTATTTCCCGATAATGTGTTATACCGGCTATTATTTAAATAAATCCCGCTATTTAAGTTAAAGGAACAATTGTTATCTAATAATTTTGAATTGCTAACATTATTCAGTAGTATTCCAGCATTCAAGCTTTCGTTTCCCGAATTGAATAACGTGCAGTTTCTAATTATGAAGGAAACGTCGGAATTTTCAATGAAGATACAACTTCCCGAATTTCCACCATCAATCACGCAGTCTTCAATTATATAAGGATCGCTCAAGGTTCCTACACCACTACACCAATCGAAATTTATGCTCGCTGAAGCCCAAGTAGTGATACCATTGATATATATTTTCCCTGGTGTGTAATATCCCGCCTTTTTAAGTATAATAGGACAAGTTTCACCGTAAACAAGGTCACTCTTTTTACTCGCATTCTTACTGATATTTATAGTAGTAATCGCAAAAACACCGCACACCATTCCTAGAATGAATAGTACTTTAATTTTTTTCATTTTGAATTTAATTTCAATTCCATTCAAGATTCTCACGTAAGATATTGTATTTTGTGGTCTCATTTAACTTTTTTGGAAAATTTATCCTTTCAACTTCAGTGAATACTAAAATAAGTTATTTTAAAATTTTCCCCGTTTCTAAATACCATAAATACAAATCCAATTCGGCGAGATTTAAGTTTAAAATAGACGCTATTTCTTTTAAAAGACTCTCAACTTCAAGATATTTTTTTTTTGTGAGGGTTTTTGGTCGTTGGTACAAGTCATACTTTACCAATAAATCGATTATGTGAAAATCTACGATTGCGTAATTTTTATATCCAATATTTCTCAGAAAATGGCTTGCTTCTTTATACCCAATTCCTTTCATGGTTTTTACAATCCAATCTCGTAATTCTTGTTCATTTTCATTGTTTTTTAACATTTCTTCAAGCAGATTCATGTAATTTTGATCTTCTGCTATGTATTTTGCTCTCAGATTAGGAAATCTATACCCTAACTCTTTGAATCTTTCTGACAATTGAGTTTCTGATAGAGTAAGAAAACCATCTCCAACGCCCTCGTGCACCTCAATGCACTTCTCTGCACCGCAATTTGCTGTCATTACGCAGAAGCATAATTCTTTAAAAATTTTGGTGATTGAATCCTGTTTTATAACACTAAATTCACGAATTCGTTTATCCACGAGCTCTTTTATATCACTATTTATTAAATTTTCTACAGATTCTATTAACTCCTTCATTTATTTTAAAAACATGTAATAAAATATAACTAACACTGTTAAGAAATATAAGCATGTTTTTTATACCAATCAAGAATTAAGAAAAAAAAAATGAAATTTTAAATTAATTCATTCCTTCCATTCATACGGTTTTGGACCTACGAATATCAATAATATTGCGGGAATTAGTATTGGGAATGTGCCCCACCCTTGCGCGAAAATCGCAGCAATTAAACTCCAAATAAACATCCACGGAATTCTTATTCCTCCAACTACCAAGACATCATCTATTAAGTCATCCCATTCTTTTGCTGCACATTTGTTCGAAAATCTTGGCCTAACAATAAGAATTGCAAATATCACTGTAATTATAGCGCCTACGATATACCAAATATCCGTAGGAGAAGGAGTATAAATACGGGGGCAGGGTCCCATTGCTGGTGGCCAAATTGCACAAAAATTTGCAACACCTTGAGCTATTGCTATTTCTCCAGCTATTGCTATGATAATGTATATCAAGGCGTCTAATAGCAAAATTACCCACGCCCATTTACCAAGAATGGAGGCAATTTTTTCATATTGCCACGTTCCTTTTGACTTTTTGACTTCCTCTGGTTCCTTTTCTGCCATGTTATTCTATTCCAATTTAATTTGTAGTTTTTAAATTAATAATTTGATGAATAAATACCTACATAGAATATTTAATAAATTTTACATATGAGTTCTGATTTTAATTTTATATAAATATAAAGAGTCTATTGAAATGAGTAAAAATAAAGTGTTAGTATTAGGTTCAATAGCGTTTGATTACTTAATGGGATTTGATGAGAATTTCATAAATGCATGTTCTATTGATCACGAAAAAGGTGAATATCAAAGCACTGTTACTGCAAATAGCCGTATTCAACATTTTGGTGGCTGCGCAGGGAATATATCATACAATCTTGGATTATTAAACGCGGGAAAAGTTCTTCTTCTTGGCTCAGTTGGAAAAGACTTTTCTAGTCTCGGATATCAAGACCACATAAAGAAATTTGAAAATGTTGAGGTTGGTGTTGATCAACACGACGATTTATTCACCGCCGCTTGCTATATCGTTAATGATATTAAAGCAAATCAAATGATTATATTCCACGGCGGAGCACAGGATATGAGCAAGCATATATTATTAAAGGATAGAATATTGGATCCAGAAAATTATTTAATTGCTATAAATTCTACTCAAAGCGTCGATGCAATGGTTAATTTCGCAAATCAACTGCCTGAATTAAAAATCTCTCAAATTTTCGATCCTGGGCAGGTAACTCCATTATTCCCAAAAGAGCTACTAATCGATGTTATCAAGAAATCAGACATTTTAATTGGCAACAAATTTGAGATAGAGCAAATAAAAGAAAAAACAGGGATGAATGAAGATGAACTCGTCAAGAATCTGGATGCTCTTATTAAGACTAAAGGTGAAGAAGGTTCTGAATTGTTTTATAAGGATGAGAGTGCTAAGATCTTCAAGATTGAAATTCCTATAGCCAAACCCGAAAAGATCGTGGATTCAACCGGAGCTGGTGATGGATATAGAGCAGGAATATTAACGGGTTTGAGTTTAAACATGACAATATTAGACTCGTGTAGGTTAGGTTCCGTGATTGGTTCATTTGTTATCGAAACGGGTGGAGCTCAAACGCAAAGTTATAGCCTGGAGGACGTGAGAAAGCGTTTTCTTGAAACCTATAATTACACGCCTCAAGAGCTGTGAATTGAGATTTATTTCATTCTTTTTTTCATATATTAAATAAACATTTATTTAGAAAATAACTAAATTAGATTTAATAGAAATTAAGTTTGTATTTGTGAAAAAATATGAGTAAAAAAGAATCTAAAGTAGGCAAAAAAGCAGTGTTTATTGGTATTGGGACTGTTTCGGACATAACAGCGTATCAATCGTTCATTTTATTGAGCTTTACGTTTTTCTTCGCAGTTGTAGGAATAAATGTATTACTAATATCAATCGGGTTTATTATCTGGTCTATATGGAATGCTTTTAACGACCCGTTAATAGGCTACTTCTCAGATAGATCCCATACTAAATGGGGGCGGAGGATACCTTGGATAATGATTAGTGCAATTCCATTAGCAATAACTATGATTTTACTATTTGTACCGGTTTTATTTATAGGAATTGTAAGTGAACTCGGAAATTTCGTCTATTTCCTGATAATAATCGTTATATTTGAATTTTTTTATACGATGTATAGTCTAAATTTAACATCATTATTTCCAGAGATTTTCATTACTGAGGAAGAACGTACTAGTGGTAACAATATTCGACAAGTCTTCACAATAGTTGGGTTAATCTTTGCGTTTATTTTACCAGGGCTAATAATTACGCCTAAGTACTCCACACCAGATGATCCAATGACATATCTTTTATTTGGTGTAATAGCTTGTATCATCATCATCATTGGAGCTGTCGTTTTTCTAAAGTCTGGTCCAAAGGAGCGAGCAGAATTTCAAAAAGAATATCAAAATGCTCCAAGTTTATTTAACTCAATGAAGTCATGTGTAAAAAGTAAAGCTTTCATGTGGTATATCCCAGCCGAGATAGCTAATTGGTTTGTCTATGGAATGTTGCCCACAGTAGTTCCACTCTATGTGGAATATGTACTTGGTGGAAGTTCTGGTGATACTTCGATAATGTTAGGGTTGACTTTCCTCTCAGCAGCATTATTCATGACTATAATATGGAAACCAATAGTTCGAAAATTAGGGAATAGGAAATCTTGGATGATTTCGATGACTGTTTGGATAGCTACTCTCATTCCATTGATGTTTATTCAAGATGTTACTTCTGGAATAATTGTTTTCTTCCTAGTAGGCATTGGGTTATCAGGTTCTTTATATATCATTGATTTAATCGTTGCGGATATCGTTGACGACGACGAGTTAAGAACTGGAAATAGAAAAGAAGGTGGATATTATGGAGTAAACGCCTTTTTTCTAAGATTTTCTAATGTATTGGTAATTTTAGCTGTTGGAATCATATTTGGCTATAATGGCTGGCAAGAATTTACTCCAACGCCCGGAATTCAGACGATTATGGGTTTAAAAGTCTTAATGTGTGTTCTACCCTCAATCGCTTTAATAACCGCAATTCTGGCAATATACAAGTATCCCTTGGATGAAGAGAAGTTAGTTCAAGTGAAGGAAGGAGTTAAAAAACTACACGAAGAAAAACAATCTAAGATATAAAATCAAAATCTTTTTTTTATTTTTGTTCTCAGTATTAATTAACTATATTAAGGCGTACAACTAAGAATTTAATATGAATTTTGTCAAGTATGGAATCGTAGGAACTGGAGCTGCGTGGAGATTTCACTCTGCTGGTGCTAAAAACAATCCCAAGATGAAATTTGTTTCTGTATACGATGTTAACGAAAAAAGTGCTAAAAAAGCTGCTAGAAAATTCAAAATGGAACAATTTAATGAGTATGATGCCTTTCTTAAAAGCGATATTGATGCTGTTCTAATAATGGTACCGCATTATCTTCATGAAAAATACGTCGTAGCAGCAGCAGAGGCGGGAAAACACGTGATATGTGAAAAACCGATGGCTACTACTCTCGAAGGCTGTGATCAAATGATAGAAGCGACAACAAAAGCGGATGTTAAATTTATGATCGCAGAAAATCATCGATTCTTGCCAGCTCACGAATACATTAGGAATACTGTGCAAAAAGGATTGATTGGAAAAGTATTTCTAATCCGAGCCTACGAAGGAGTAAACGAAATTCCAGGACTTAGCAAGTCTGGATTTTGGAAGGGTGACCCGATAAAAGCTGGAGGTGGAGCATTAATGGATATGGGGGTTCATAAGTTCGCCACGCTAAATTGGATATTAAACGACGAGGTTGAGTCTGCTTATTGTTGGATTACAAAACAATGTACAAATCTAAGCGAAAAAGCTGAAGACAACGCAATGACATTTTTAAAATATAAAAATGGAGCAATTGCGGACATCGTCGTGAGCTTTACTGTTACTACATTCCCAACAAACTCCTTGGAGATCTACGGAACGAATGGTACCATTTTAGAAGACCATTCGTGGAAAAATCCCGTTAAAATTAACTCCAATCACGAAGATATGGGATCAAATAAGAGCGAATGGTTTGAACCCGAGATTGAACACGCTATTTTTCCAGGATATTACAAAATTTCAGCAGGAATAGAAGATACATACTTTACAGATTGCATTTTAGAAGACAAAGATCCCGTGTTTACCCCACAACAAGCAAAAGAGGCAATTGCTACAGCTTTATTAGCATATCTATCAGCAAATAAACGAAGACTTGTAAGCATGGATGAACTAATAGATATTTATAACAACAAAGGCACTAGGAGCATCCTTGAAGATATAAATGAGTCCATACACAATAATTATTGTCTAGATTGAAAAAGAAATTAATTTAAAATTTAATTTTTCCTTCTAATATTACATGTCAAATAAAACATTGATAGTTTATTATTCCCTTACAGGAAATACAAAATTCATAGCAGAATCCATTAAGGATGAAATCGACGCAGACATTCTAGGAATAAAACCGGTAAAGGAGTTAGATTCAGAGAAATCTTCAAGATTTTTTTGGGGAGGATTCCAATCAACCATGAAAAAAAAACCAAAATTAGAACCTTTTGATATCAATCCTCTTGACTATGATTTAATCATTTTAGGAACGCCTGTGTGGGCCTGGAATTTTACTCCACCAATTAGAACATTCATCTCTAAACATGATCTAAGCGGTAAAAAAGTAGCTATATGGAGTTGTAGTGATGGAGGCACTGAAAAGGCAATTATGAAACTTAAAGACGAGTTAAAGGGAGCTGATATCATAACATCCCTTAGTTTAACTACGCCTCTTAAGAAACCGGAAGAATCAAAGAAGAAGGCTATAGAATGGGCAAAACAAGTAATAACTCTTTAATTTTTTATTCAATGAAAACATCATAAGTTGAATAAGAAATGACAAATACTAAAAATAAAGAGCTAATAGTTAAATCCCCGAGTATTAAATAATAAATTATAGGAAATAGAAATAAATAAAAAATAGTATTTAGATTATCATGGCAATTAAAAAAGGAGATATCATCAAAGTCCACTATACCGGAACATTTAACGATGGAACGGTTTTTGACAGTTCGGAAACAAACGGAATTCCAATGAAGTTCGAAGTTGGTGCTCAACAATTAATCCAAGGTTTTGATAATTCCGTTATAGGAAAAGAAGTAGGAGACGAGTATTCAATCAAGTTGGAACCAAGTGAAGCCTATGGAGAATATAACGAAGCTTTAACTCAACCCGTTCCAAGAGCGCAATTTCCAAAAGAACCTGAACCTCAAAAAGGAATGATGTTACAATTAATGGGCCCTGATGGTCATACAACAATTGCAACAATAAAGGATATCACGGACGACATCATAACAATTGATCTAAACCATCCAATGGCAGGAAAAACTTTAAATTTTAAAGTAAAAATTGTTGAAATTGGTTGTGAACCTGATCCGCCATCTGCTTGTGATTGTGGTTGCGGACACGATCATTAAACACTATATATTCTTAATTTTTTTTATTCTAATCCCTAAAAAAATGATTTTTATTATTTTATTTTACTAAACTCTCCGTTTTTAAAATAAAGAAAGTTCCAGTGAGTGTTTTTTTAAATTATCTTGTTGGAGTTTTTACTTTTTTATACATTATTTGTGCTCAAAAAAACACTATTTATATACGATTTTGATAAAAATATCCGTTATGTTGTCACACAATTTCGTGAAAAATTACTACATTTATATTTCATACTTTTCAGATATAGTATAGGGAATGGGGATATTAAAATAAGAAGAAAAAAGAATTTTATTATCAACCTTTACTAAGAGGAATATAATGGCTCAAGGCAAAGATGACATGGAAATCAGGCATTACGCACAAATCATTGAATATTTAGAAGAAGAATCTGATCCAGATGAGCTAGAGCTATGGAAATGTAAAACACTTATTAAATTAATGGAAGACCTCAAACAAGCAACACAAACCCAAGAAATGATTAAAAATTCACTTATTATCATGAACGCTCTTTTTGATGAATCAGGCTCTGTTGATGAATTTACATCGCGAGGTACTCATTCTACAGAATTATCTACTGAAGACAAGGAAATTTATCACGCTCACTTGAAGAAAGAACTATTAATTCAGTAAACTCATATTCTCCTTTCTCTTTTTTCCTTATTTATGCTTTATAATTGATTAAATTCTTACAATTTAAAATCCTCGAATATAGTAAACTTGAAAGTATTCGGATTATAAGAATAATAGAGAAAGAAAATTTTAATTATAAAATTGCCCTTTTTATTTTAATGGAAGAGAAAACTGAATTTAGGTTTCAATGTGTTAATTGCGGTAATTGCTGTACTAACAAGAATACAATAGTAAATGTGACTTTTAAAGATATTTTACGAATAAAAAACGGTTTGAAATTGAACATTAACGAGTCTCTTGAAACCTTAGGATTTTTTGTGTTTGAAAAACCTCCTACTAGTGAGGAACTTAAAAAAATGGTTGTTCCCCCAATTAAAACCGAAAGTGGATTGGCTTTTGTAGGATTGTTAAAAAATAATTTAGGAGGTTGTATTTTTTATGATAATGAAAAGAAAAGATGCAAGATTTATTCAATAAGACCGATAATCTGTAGAACTTTTCCATTTTCCTTTAAGATCATATTAGATCAAAAAGAGAAAGAAAAGAAAGAAATCGAAATATATCTTACAGATAAAGGTCATGAATACTGTAAGGGTATTAGAAATGAGTTTCCTCTAATCAATAAGGATAAGTGGATTCAGTTAGGGAAGCAATCAATTAATGACTTGCACGATAATAATATCTTAATTAAGGAATGGAATGAAGCAGTGAATTCCGGTAAGATAGAAGCTTCAGCACGAAATTTTTTATTAGCCGTCATTAATTTGGAGGAAAAAAAAGAAGAAATTTAAGAATATCGAGAACAAGCTAAGAGTGCCCAAAATAACATGCGAAATTCTACTAGACGCCCTAATTTATCTTTTTGCCAGTTAAAATCGCTGTTAAGATCACTTGAATCGAAGAATAACGGCTCAGATGTGATATAATTAACGAGTTGGTCACAAAAATCCTTTTCTTTTTCTTTTAAATCAAGTAATTCTAATATTAATAGAGTTTTAGACGAGTCAGTAACTATATTATTAATAGAACCATTTTCTATTAATAAATTCTTTAATTCTTTCAAATACACGCCTTTAAAATGGCTTGGTATTATCTTATCTTCGAAAGTTTTTATTATTACTAATTGATCAAAGATATCCAAAACGGGATTGTATTCTTCTAAACTTGATAAATTTAATCTGAGAATGGGTTCTATCTCATCGCTCAAATCTGGTGTTTCTATGCCATGTTTTCTTAGCAATTTAAGACTTAATAAATCATAATAGTACAAGTGTATTTTTTCAGGAATTATTTCTTTTAATTCATTTCCGAGATAATTGCTGATTTTAATTAGATCAATTATATCATTATCCTTTAATAGTTGTAATTCTGAGACAATCGCTAAACCATAGAATATATCGATTGGGTTTGGTTCATCATTTTTAGAGCTACTAAATACTTTATCGTTTATGTTATTTTTTAAAATTTCAATAACTTGCGTGGAAGAAAACGGAAGTGGTAGATTTATCATTTTCAATATATTCACATAGTAGAAAAGCGTTTCTAAATCAAAATTTGCTCTCAAGTTTGAATCAAATAAATTTAATAAATTATCATAATTAATTCTAAATTTTTTTACAATACTTGAATCAAATGACGAAAAATTTCCAAATAAATCAAGAAAAGTATTTATTTCAGTACCAGGAAGAGGTTTTACTGCTGGAAGATGTTCAGAATAAGAATGAGGTGCTGGCATCATGGGTTCTAATAAATCTAATCCTTCGATTTCATCTTCTGATAACAATTCAGACGATTTTAGTACCTCAAGATTCGCTATTCTTGCTTCACCTAGTTTTTTTAATAAATCCTTTGCTTCGTTTTCTAAAACGGGTTCAAGAGGTTTAACGAGCTCTTGTTTAATAGTTAAATCAGTATAATCAATATAGTTTTCAATCTCAAAGAGATTTTTATGAATAAGAAGTTTGGATTCAGTAGAAGTGATATTTTCAGATTTATATTTATCTATCTGGTTTTTAAATTGCTTTGGTAATAAATCGAAGAGTTGTAGGTTTTCTATTTTATGAATATCTTCATCAATCAAGTATTCGATTAAAATTTCGAATAGAAATTTATCAATTATTACTTTTATCTCATTATAATAAGCATTGTAGTTCTGATATTTTTTATCTTTTTGAAATTTTACTTTTTCAAACTCACTTTCTTTTGCCTTAATTTTTTCTTTTTTAACACCAATCGTGGTTAATGCAACAATTACGATTTTAATCATTGTTTCTACGACGTTGTTGATGTTTTCCTCGCTCTCATTAACCGTCTCAAATTTTAAGTCAACATTTTTATATCTAAATAGATCTTTAATGTAACTGTATGTTCTTTCGTAATAATCCAATATTCCCTCTTTTAATATAGTACAAAATTGACTTATTTCTTCCATGTATTTGAATTCTATTCGCGTCTTTTTAATATTAAGATTATATCTTTTCTTACATTTATATTTTATATCGCATAATTTATATTCATAAATCTCACTGTAAAAACTAATGGAAGGTTATTACTACGAAAAAATCGCTCTGGATTACGATTTAAAAAGAAGAAAGCCTTGGAAGCCTTTAGAAGATTTTATTTCTTATCTAAAGGTAAAAGGGTATTCCTTTAATGGAATAAATCTAGATTTAGGATGTGCTAATGGTAGACACTTTAAATTACTCAAGAATTCCAAAAATAAAATAGTTGGAATTGATAATTCAAATGATTTCTTAAAAATTGCTTGCACTAATTTAAAGGATGCTACTCAATATGAGAAAAAAGATTCAAATAATATTCAGACTATTTTAGCAGATATAAGACAGCTCCCTTTAAGACCTGATGTTATTCACAATGTATTTTCAATTGCGACAATCCACCACATTAAAAGTAAAGCCGCTCGAAAATATCTTTTAAATGAAATATTCAAAATAACCCGAAAGAATGGTTTTATAATATTAACAGTATGGAGAAGATGGCAAAAGAAATATAAGGATGATTTTTTAAACGACAAGATTAGACGATTATTCAATCTAAAATATAAAAAAAGACAAGAGCAATTAGGTTTGTACGAATTTGGTGATAAGATAATACCTTGGACCGTTTCGAGTACTAAAATTAAGCAAGAACGTTTTTATCATTTCTTTTCTAAAAAAGAAATTAAAAGATTGATAAAACCATCCCAGATAAAGGAGTTAAAAAAAAGCGGAGGATCAACAGATAAGGATAATTTCTTCATTTTAGCTCAGAATATTAGGACTTAATGACATTGGATTGATTTAAAAGCATCTATGATATAAGGTTCAAAACCACCAAAATGTTCATCAATAATCCCGCAATGCAGGTTTAATACTCTCATGGAGAATTCACAATAAAACACCGCGTGAATACATTTTTCCTCGTAAAATTTTGCTGATACCCGTTTTCTCCGCATTCCACACCACCAAGTAATATCGTGACTATTTAATAAATCATTATTTTTTCGCGTAATAGTGTAATTTATTGAAGTATAAACATCCATTGATTTTTGGACTTCTCTTGGATGATAGAATTCTTCTCTTTTCATTTTTACCCAATCCAATTCCATTTTTGCGTTAGCACCCCAATAATCGTCGAAATCATTTTGAGTATGTAATATAATGGATCCTCGATTTTCATCTCCGAGGATTTGGACCTCTTTAAACCAGATTGGCATTTTATTAAAAACAAAATTTAACTCTGGTTTCTCGTAAATATAATATGTTTGCTGCAATATTTTTCTCAAATTGTTTTATTCTAATTTTAAAAAGAAGTCTTCTTCTCTTTATAATCTAATATTTTACCAATTTATAAAATTTTATAATTAATCATTATATCTTTATTCTTTTCTAAAAACTTTAATAATAAATCTTATATACTTTTTAAAATGCCGAATGATTTTATTTTCAAAACTTTAGTATTAGGATTTCCAGGTATAGGAAAGACAACATTTTTAAATTCAAATGAGTATAGTGAGACAACCCAATTTGCAGGAAGAAGTTCACTTGGTGTCTCATTTCAAGTAGTAAATAATATTATTGAGAACGAGTTCAGAATTAAGCTCCAATTATGGGATTTTAAAACTTCTTCTCGATTCATTGATTACTATCCCGTGTTCTGTAGAGGAACATCGGCTTGCGTTTTGTGTTTTGATATATCAGATGGTAATTCATTCAATTTTTTGCATCATTGGATCAGATTAGTGAGATTTTCAGAGCAAGGTAGAAGAATACCGATCTTTCTAATTGGGTTAAAATGCGATTTAATTCACGAAGTATCTAATGAAGAAATTTTTGATTTAACCTCACAATATAATTTAGATGGGATTTATTTCTATTCAATTAACGATATTCACAAAAAACACCTAATCTTCAATAGTATATCTAATTACATGGTTAAAGATTCTCATCCATTTCTACATCTTGATATTCGCGATAAACATCTTAACTACTTACCTTCTAGGTCTCAAATATATTCTGAATTAGATGAATTAAGAGGAATAATCGCCAATATTGAAGGATATGCGGTAGAGGATAATGGATACCTTTCAAGAGAAGATAAAGAGAATTATTACGCGTTCTTAGATTATTTTTCGACCTGTCCTGTTTGTTCGAAGCTTCTTCACATCTCTTATTTAACCAAATTCTATTTTAATACAGCTCCAGAAAACATCAAATTTAAAGAAACCTTATTAAATCTAATGGATGATTCGGGTAGAAATAACAAGGTTTGTGATAAAATCCACATCGGAATTCCATGTTGTGAATGTTATAAAGAAATTTTTGACTCTAACTCTAATTAATAAAGAAATCAATTAAGACTCTATTATTTGGACTCTTCTAATAGTTTTTTTCCTTCCTTCTGCCACGTTGCTATTTTCACATCCGAACATCCTTTTATCAATTTAGCCAATTCAGTTGAGTCCTCTTTTATCAGGGATTCAATTGAAGTAACTCCTAGATTTTCGAATTTTTTAGCCGTTGTGACACCTAATCCTGATAATTTAACTAAAGGCATTCCCTCCTCTTCAGAAGCAGGTTTTGGTTTTTCAATCGCTTTTTCAATTGCTTCTACTTTAGCTGAGGATTTCTTTTCTACTTCAGCTTTCTTCTTTAAGGGTGCTTTTTCTTTTGTTATTGATTTCTTAGGTATTGGTTTTTCAGGAATTGTTTCTTTTACTTTGGAAGGTTTTTCTTTCTTTTTTTTCTTCTTTGGCTTAAAGGCTGTTCGTTTCTTTTCTTTCCTTACAAAAGGCGTTCTTTTCTTCCCTTTTTTCTCTGGCGCTTCAAGCGTCTTTAATGTAGTAATATTAATTTCATGTGCAGATCTTCTTAAATAGTCGATCTTAATATTTAACTCTTTTAATAATTGAACGGTCTTACCTGCTTCTTTTATTTCTTTTAGAGAAAAACCATCTCCTTTTCTTTGATGATAGTTATTACTCTTGTCGGGGGATTTTATCAACGCAACGATTTCAGTTTCCATTTAAAAAGCACTTATTTTTCGTGAATAATCTAATAAATCTTAAAATAATGTAATTTAGATAAATCTCGAAACCTTTTATTTTTTTCTATTTAAAAAAATGGAACGAGCCCGTTTATTTAAGCATTTTAGATTTATTATATATATCTATATCTTAATTATGTCTAATCTTTCTAATTTCTTTAAAATTTCAAATATTTCATATCGATTTTTTTCAAATGCTCTAGAAATGCTCAGAGGTGAATTTTTTCCATTACATTGTAAAGCTATTTGAAAATCTAGTTCTGAAATTGTTCCCATTGACAAGATCTTTTCTAATACTTTTCTTACAACTAATAATTGAGGAAAAACTTCCGCAATCCTACCTCCCATCGTGATATTCTCAATATCGGCTATAATAGTTTGAAATTTACCTTTCTTATTCGTTGACCTGAAAATTTTAAGATCTGATCGATGTTTCTTCCAAAATCGACTGCTAATCTTTTTTATAGCACTTTTTAACTTATCTATATCATCGTCGGCGTCAGAAATAGAACAAAACAAGACTTGTGAAGATGGATGATAATAAATAATTATAGTCGAATCTTCAGCTTCAATCACTCTTAAAATTTCTTCAATTTCTTCAGTTTTTTTACCCTTAATAACTGCGTTTTGGATTTTAT
>Ga0180433_10004572_pt1 | contig 19324 bp, 31 predicted proteins | sample SS_ome_8_FD_132980 | JGI IMG/M metagenome (GOLD analysis project Ga0180433, IMG submission 132980) | Hypersaline lake sediment archaeal communities from the Salton Sea, California, USA - SS_1_D_1 metaG | ecosystem: Environmental > Aquatic > Non-marine Saline and Alkaline > Hypersaline >... | reverse complement strand
TTTATCCTTGACGTTGTTTATGTTTAGGATTTTTTTTACATAACACACGAACAACACCATCACGACAAACAATCTTACAATCTTTGCATATTTTTTTAACAGATGTTCTTACTTTCATGATACCAAACCTTCAATATTCACAAAATTTAAATTCTATTACTTTTTATGCCGTAAAACTATTCTTCCTCTCGACAAATCATACGGTGAAAGCTCCATTGTTACTTTATCACCAGGCAAGATTCTTATATAATTCATACGCATTTTACCAGAAACATGGCCTAAAACTATGTGTCCACCTTCGATCTCAACACGAAACATAGCATTAGGAAGAGTTTCTCTAACAATTCCCTCGACTACAACAACCTCTTCTTTTTTATTTTTTTTAACCATAGAGACCTCTTCCTGATAAATTATGTCTCGTTAAAATTTTTGGATTCCCCTCAGTAATCAAAACCGTATCTTCAACATGAGCTGCCACACTTTTATCAACAGTTCTTACTGTCCATCCATCCTCCATAACAACAACTTCATGGCTACCCATTGTAATCATAGGCTCTATCGCCAAAGTAATTCCAGACCTTAAAATTGGTCCCTTACCAGGGCTTCCATAATTGGGAACCTCAGGATCCTCATGTAATGCCCTTCCTATACCATGTCCTGCAAAATCTCTTACAATACCAAAACCATTTTTTTCAATTACAGTTTGAATCGCATGAGAAATATCAGATAAATGATTCCCTGATCTAGCCTTAGATATTCCCGCATCTAATGCCATTTGAGCAACAGAAACCAACCTCTTACTTTCAGGTTTACATTCCCCAACAAAAAAAGATCTAGCCATATCCGCACAATAATTTTTCCAAGAAGCACAAATATCAATTTTAACTAAATCCTCAACTTTCAACTTCTTTTTTTCAGACGGAACACCGTGCACAACCTCTTCATTCAAAGATATACAGCTTTCATATCTGTATCCAAGATATCCCTTTGACTTTGATACAAGGCCCTTTTCTTTAAGCTTACTTGCAATCCAATTATTGATCTCCAAAGTACTTGTACCAGGATGTATCAAAGAGGGTATTCCATCAAAAATTTCAGCTAATAACTGTCCCGCTTTCTCCATTTTAGAAATAGAAGACTTATTTTTTATTAAAATCATAAATCTTCTAAGCCTACAAGTTTACTAAAATCATAAAAAACCTCACTCAATGGTTTTTTTGCATTCAGCGACATAACCATTTGCCCGCTATTTTTATAAAAATTCAAAAGACTGCCCTCATGCTCATGATATATTTTCAACCGTTCAATAACAGAATCCCTTAAGTCATCTGATCGCCTTTTTAAAGGACCTGAACATACATCACAAATCATGTCCTTTTTAGGACTTAATTTAGACCCTGGAATCATAGAGTATACAACCTGACAATCAGAATTTTGACAAACATATCGCTCACACAAACGTTCAATTATAACATCATCAGGTAACTCGAAAACAATAACATGAAAAACAATATTTCCAATTTTATCTTTTAAGAATTTATCCAAAGCTTTTGCCTGATCAAGATTCCTAGGATAACCATCCAAAATTATGTTTTCACCCAGTTCAAGCTGCTCATTAAGCCACTTATTAACCATTTCAATGATAATAGTATCAGAAACTAGCTTACCAGATTTTATCGAAAAATCTATCTGCTTACCGATTTCTGTGCCTTCACCTATATGTTTTCTACAAAGATTTCCCGTAGAAAGCTGCTTCCAGCCAAACTCTTTAATACAAAGATTAGACAAAGACCCTTTTCCTGAGCCCGGCGGACCAATAAACAAAAAAATCTTGCTGCCAATGCCCACGTTAACCCCTTCCCTTTAATCGTCCTGAGGTCAAAAACCCATCGTACCTATGCTCAATCAAATAGGACTCAATTTGAGAAGCAGTTTCTAACGCTACTCCAACAGCAATCAACAAGGATGTACCATACAACATAAATGGATACTCTACAAACATTCTTACTATATTTGGAGAAACAGCTAGAAATCCAAGATATAACGCTCCAACAAGTCCAATTCTAGTCAAAAGATAGTTGAAATATTCCGCAGTCTTTCTACCCGGCCTAATTCCAGGCAAAAATCCTCCACTTTTTTTGATATTTTCAGCCAGCTCTTCCGGATTAAACACCAATGCGGTATAGAAAAATGAAAAAAAGACTATCAATATGAACATTAAAACATTATGTAATAAACTAGTAGGAATAAGCAAATCCGAAAGCCACTTAAAAGGAGCATACTTACTAAGCATAGACGCCATAAATAAAGGAACATTGAGCACAGAACTTGCAAAAATAACAGGCATAACACCAGCCGTATTAATTTTAAATGGAATATACGTACTTTGACCACCATACACACGATGACCTATGATTCGCCTTGTATATTGTACAGGAATTTTTCTCACACCTTTTTCTAAAAATACAATACATGCGGTAATTCCGATAAAAATAACCAAAATCAAAAGAGCAATCATCAAATCCATATTACCTTCTTGGACCTGATAAATAGTTTTAATAAAGTAACTAGGAAAATTAGCAATAATACCTGCAAATATTATCATAGAACTGCCATTACCAATACCATGAATAGAAATCTGCTCTCCAAGCCACATTACAAACATAGATCCCACAGTAAGGGATAAAACAAATAAAAATCTAAATCCCCATCCAGGATTCAAAACAAAACCCTGACTTTCCAACACTCTAGCAAAAGTAAAACTCTGTACAATACTAATAAAAAAAGCTAAATATCTCGTATATTGATTAATCTTTTTACGTCCATACTCACCTTCTTTTAAAAGCTGCTCTAAATAGGGAACTGTAAACCCTAACAATTGCATCATAATAGATGAGGTAATATATGGAGAAATACCAAGAGCAAATATAGTACAGGTCCTCAAAGATCCACCTGAAAACAAGTCCAGATATCCTAACAATCCACCAAGCCCCTTAGTCTGTGCAAATAATCCCTTTAATGCAGCAATATCTATACCTATGGCAGGAATATGAACACCAAGCCTATAAACAACAAGAACGCCTAAAGTAAACAATATTTTTTTTCTTAACTCAGAAATAGAGAAAATATTTATAAAATTTTTTAATAGTACCACAACCCTAAATCTCCTTTGCTAATAAAGCCTGCCCACCAACTTCTCCAATTGCTTTCTCTGCCGACTTACTAAAGGAATCTGCAGTTACTATTAATTTTTTATCAATAGCACCGTTTGCCAAAACTTTAAGCGAAAATTTACCTTTTCCCTTAAAAACTCCTTTTTCAATCAATATTTTTTTATCAACCTTATCGCCATCATTAAAAAGGTCACTCAACCTCTTAAGATTAATTACCTTAACTTCTTTTTGAAACCTAGTATTATTAAAACCCCTTTTTGGCAAACGACGAACTAAAGGCATCTGACCACCCTCAAAATTTGCCGATATTGAAGAACCTGAACGAGCTTTTTGCCCCTTATGTCCTTTTCCAGAAGTTCCACCTCTACTGCCACCTCTTCCAATTCTTTTTTTCTTCTTACATAACGGAGTTAGTTTATTAAGCTGAAGCATTATCTTTTCTCCCAACAATATCTTGAACAGTTTTCCCTCTTAATCTTGCCAAATGATTAGCAGAACGCAACTTTGCTAAAGCATTTAACGCTGCCTTAACTACGTTTTGAGAATTTCCAGAACCAAGAGATTTCGCCAACACATCTTTAATTCCTAACACTTCCATTAAAGCGCGAACAGCTCCACCAGCAATAACACCCGTTCCCTTAGACGCGGAGCGAATAATAACCTTGCTAGCGCCATGCTTACCTTTTACTGCATAAGGAATAGTTGTACCACGCAAAGGCACCTCTATTAATTTTTTACGTGCTTTACTTGTCGCCTTTGCTATCGCTGAAGAAACTTCACGGCTCTTGCCTAACGCCAAACCAACTCTACCCTTTTGATCACCGGAAACAACTAAAGCGGAAAATGAAAATCTTTTTCCACCTTTTGTAACCTTAGTGACCCTTCTAACGCTTATAACATTATCTACAAATGTTTCTTTTGAGTTACTATTTTTTCTCTCAGCCATTATTTATTTTCCCATTAATTCAAATCTAAACTTTAAGTCCGCTCTCTCTCATTCCATCAGCCAAAGCTTTCACTCTTCCATGATAAAGAAACTTACCTCTGTCAAAAACAACAGCAGAAATTCCTTTTTCCAAAGCTTTTTTAGCCAACTCTTTACCTACCGAATTAGCTATAACCTTCTTATCTCCCTTTAGGTCCTTCAACTCAAGAGACGAGCAACTCGACAATGTAATTTTTTGATTATCATCAATAATCTGAGCATAAATATGCTTGGAACTTCTAAAAACAGAAACCCTAGGCAAAAATGACTCTTTAAATTTTTTTCTAACCCTTAAAGACCTTCTTCGATCTCTAAATTTACTTTTTCTCTGTATAGACACTTTCTAACCCTATAAACAAATATAATTAGCCTTAAGACGAAGCCTTGGCTTTACCAGCTTTTCTTCTAACAACTTCTGTAGCCCATCTAATACCTGTCCCTTTATATGGTTCAGGTGGCCTTAAAGCCCGTATTTTACTACAAACATGACCCACTAGCTCTTTATCTGGTGACTTGAAAGTCAATAATTGACCAGATTTATCTACCTCTAAGGTGATATTATCTGGCAATTCCAAGTTAATCTTATGGCTAAACCCAAGAGAAAAAACTACTTTCTTCCCTGAAACAACCGCCTTATAACCTAAGCCAACAATTTTAAGTTTTCTTTCAAATCCAACATCGGCCCCTTTTACCTTATTGGCAATCAAAGCCCTATGAAGACCCCAAATTCTATTAATATCTCTACTACCTAAAAACGCATTCAAAGGAAGTACTTTGAGAGAATTATCTTCTAATTTAACAGTTAATTCTTTAGGTAACACATAAACCCCAGAACTATTGTTCCCCTTAAGTTTAATTTCACTACCATTTACCTCAACCTTTGTGCTTCCTAAATTTATCGGTTTTCTACCAATTTTAGACATAATTAAATCCTAACTTTACCAAACAGTACAAATAACCTCTCCACCAACATTAAGCAACTTCGCCTTACGGTTGGTCATCAAACCTTGATTAGTTGATAAAATAGAAATTCCTAATCCCCCAATAACAGGCTTGAGCTTTTTACCGCCTGCATAACTACGACAACCAGGTGTACTTACCCTTGAGATCTCATGAATAACAGACTCATTATCAACATATTTCAAAAAAATCTTTACCGATTTTTTAGTCAAATCTTCCTCGTTGATAATAACACAATCATTAATGAATCCTTCTTCCTTCAAAATTTTAGCTAACCCAAACTTTATTTTAGAATAAGGCACTACAACAAAGGCTTTAGACACCATCAACCCATTTCTAATAATAGTTAAAAAATCACCGATAGTATCAATAGACATTGTTACCTTTCCTCTATCAACTTGTTATAAAAATTTATTACCAACTTACTTTTTTAACACCAGGCAAAAGACCATTCAATGCGTTTTTTCTAAAACAAATTCTACAAATCATAAAAAAACGCATATAACCCCTAGGCCTACCACATAACTTACAACGATTTCTTTTTCTTACTGCAAATTTTGGTTCTCTATTTGCTTTCTCTATTAATGCCTTTTTGGCCATTATATTACCTCAAAAATTTATGCTTTTTTAAAAGGCATTCCAAAATACTCCAACAACCTATAAGAATGCTCATCATTTTTTGCTGTCGTTTGTATAGTAATATTCATGCCATAAATTTTATCGCCAACTTTATATTCAATTTCTGGAAAAATAATCCATTCTTTTACTCCAAGATTATAATTTCCTCTTCCATCAAACTTTCTGGTAACACCCTGAAAATCTCTAACCTCTGGTAAAGCTACATTTATTAGCCTATCTAAAAACTCATACATCATTTTTCTTCGCAAGGTTACCATAACCCCTATAGGCATACCAGAACGCAATTTAAAACCCGCTATAGATTTTTTTGCAAAAGTTCTAACAGGACGTTGTCCCGTAATTTCAGAAACCACCTGCATAATACCTTTTAAAACTTTACTATCCCCAACAGCGTCCTTAACACCAACATTAACCACGATCTTGGAAACCTTAGGAGTTTCCATTATGCTCCCCAACTGTAAATCTTCTTTTAGTTGAGGCCGAATCTTGGTGTTATATAATTCTTCTAGCCTAGCCTTGGCCATAATCAATCCCTACTAATTAACTGGCAGCCTATATAATTTCTTCACATCTAACACAAATACGAACCTTTTTACCACTCTCAAGGACTCTAGCCTTCACCCTGCAAGGCTTTTTACAAGCGGTACAAATTGGCATAACAGATGAAAGCTCAAAAGGCCTTTCTTCACGCTTTATACCAGCAACCTCGCCCTGCTTGCGAGCCTTCGCATGACGTATAACTATATTAACTCCCTGAACCAATACTTTACCTTTTTTTGGAAAAACATCAGCAACAGTACCTTGTTTACCTTTATCTCTTCCCGATATGACAACAACAGTATCGTTTTTTTTAACACGAACCATAATTAAAATCCTTTATAAAACCTCTGGTGCAAGCGAAACAATTTTCGAATAACCTTTAGCCCTTAACTCTCTAGAAATCGGACCAAAAATACGCGAAGCCACAGGCTCTTTGTCTTTAACAATTACAGCCGCATTATCGCCAAATCTAATATAGCTACCATCAGCCCTTCTATATTCTTTTCTTGTTCTTACAATAACAGCCGTAACAACTTCCCCCTTTTTTACAACACCTCCTGGTATCGCCTTTTTCACGGAACACTTTATTTCTTCACCTACATAGGCAAATCTTTTGCGAGTACTTCCAATAACATGAATACATTGCAGTTTTTTTGCTCCGGAATTATCAGCTACATCTAAATAAGATTCCTTTTGAATCATAATTTTTCCTTAAGTCATTTATTTATTAGCGGAACTAGACTTAACGACACGCTCTAGATACATATACTTCGTTTTTGAAGCAGGACGCCCCTCATAAAACTCCACGATGTCTCCAGCCTTAGAAACCCCGGCCTCATCATGAACCTTATATTTTTTAAAGGATCTTATAACCTTACCTAGAATACCATGCGTAAAGGTTCTTTCTGCTTTTACAACAACAGTTTTATTCATTTTATCAGAAACAACTACACCTCTAAATAAACGCTTTATCTTTTTTTGTTCTTTTTTCATTCAAAAGTACCTCTTTAGGATAAACTTTTTTGGTTTAAATAACTCAACACTCGAGCTATATTCTTTTTTATCTTTTTAAATTGCGAATAATCCTTTATATGCGTGGTCAAAGAGTTCAATCTCAAACCAAAAAGTTCCTTCTTAAAAAAGTTAACCTTGCTTTCAAGATCTTTAGCACTCAATTTTTTAAACTGCTCTTTCTCTCTTGTTACCTTCACGAAACCTCCTTTTTTATAAACTTTGCCTTAAATGGAAGCTTGTAACAAGCAGCCTTACAAATATCCCTAGCGACCTTTTCTGTGACACCCTCAAGCTCAAAAATAATTCGCCCACGCTTTATTACAGAAACCCATTTATCAACATTTCCCTTTCCCTTACCCATTCTTGTTTCAGCTGGTTTTTTTGTAATGGGTTTATTAGGAAACACTCTCAAAAACATCTTTCCGATCTTCTTGGTTTTACGTGACACGGTAACACGAACAGCCTCTATTTGTTGTGCAGTAAGCCAAGAAGGCTCCAAAGCCTGAAGTCCATATTCACCAGAAATTATCTCTCTGCCACCCTTAGCCAGCCCTCTCATAGAGCCTCTTTGCTGTTTTCTATATTTCACTTTTTTCGGCATTAACATGATTTTTATCTCACTCTAAAATAAGTTAGCTATGCTGATATTCACCTCTACAGATCCACACCTTTACACCAGTAATTCCATACGTTGTTTTTGCCTCAGCAAAACCATAATCAATATCAGATCTAAGAGTATGAAGAGGCACAGAACCGCTTCTAACCCACTCAGTCCTGGCAATTTCTGCACCATGCAACCTACCGGAACAACAAATTTTGATTCCCTTGGCACCAGCACGCATAGATGTGCTTGCAGCCCTCTTCATTGCCTTTTTGTGACTTATACGCCTGACCAATTGATCCGCGATAGCCTGCGCAACTAACTGAGCATCTAGTTCAGGATTTTTAACTTCTTGGACAGATATCTCAACACCACTTTTTTTTATCTTTTTAGATATCTTATCCCTTATGCCCTCAATTCCTTTTCCTTTTTTACCTATTACCATTCCAGGACGAGCTGAGTGAATAATAATACGAACATTGTCACCAGCTTTTTCAATTTCTATCCTTGAAATTTCCGCTCTAGGAAACTCTGTGTTAAAAAATTTTCTGATTTTCAAATCTTCCAACAACTGCTCACCATAAGAATCTCTCGCAAACCAACGAGCATCCCACCTCCTATAAACACCTAGCCTAAATCCTATTGGATGTACTTTTTGTCCCACAATAAGCCTCTTTTCAAATTTTTTCTAAAACAACACTTATATGACTAAACCTTTTTTTACAAGGATTCGCACGCCCCATAGCACCTGGCTTAAAGTATCTAAACGTAGGCCCCTGGTCCACACAAATTGTCTTAATAACAAGATCATTAACCTCTATATTTGATCGATCTTTCGCATTTGCAGCTGCTGACTCAATAACCTTTTTTATCGGACTAGCTTTTTTCAAAGAAAAAGCTGATAGCCAGGTTAAAGCATAGTAAACACTTTTACCACGCAAAACATCTGCCAACGGCCTCAATTTAAAAGGAGAAAATCTAACGTATTTAGCTTTAGCTCCAAATTGCATTTTATCACCTTAAATTAATAGTATAATATACCCTATATTGTACAAAAAATATCTTCAAAGAGCAACTCTAGTTTTCCCATTATTTAGGAGTTGCACCAGCTTTTCTCTGCCCACTATGCATAATAAATCTTCTTGTAGGGGCAAACTCACCCAAATAATGCCCAACCATGTTCTCGGTAACAAATATAGGAATAAACTTTTTGCCATTATGAACGGCTATAGTTAACCCTACAAATTCAGGCACCACCATGCTCCTTCTAGACCAAGTCTTAATTGCATCTCTATTACCAGATTCTTTTGCTTGCTGAACCTTTTTTAACAATGAAGGCGCAACATAAGGGCCTTTTTTTGCGGATCTAGCCATCTCAATACCTCGTATTTACAATTATTTCTTACTCTTACGTCTTTTTAAAATTAAATTGCTTTTGCGAACCCTTGTACGAGTTCCCTTGCATCCTTTACCCCAAGGGGATCTTGGATGAGATCCAGATTTAGACCTTCCCTCACCACCACCATGAGGGTGATCTACTGGGTTCATAGCCATACCTCTAACTGAAGACCTAAAACCTAAATGTCTTCTTCTTCCAGCTTTACCCCAAGAAATATTCTTATAGTCAGAGTTACCCAAAACACCAATCGTTGCCCAACAATCTAAAGAAACGAGCCTAACTTCACTAGAAGGCATTTTTAACGTAGCGTATAAATCACTTTTAGCAACAAGCTGAATTGATGTACCAGCACTTCTTGCAAACTTTCCTCCAGCACCAGGCGAAGCTTCTACGTTGTGAATCATAAACCCTACAGGTATATTTTTCAACGGCATACTATTACCCAGCTTTGCATCAACACTAACACCCGAACAAATCTTGTCTCCAACCTTTAATCCACCTGGCATTAAAATATATCTTTTTGAGCCATTTTCATAATTAACAAGACCAATTCGAACATTTCTATTTGGATCATACTCTATTGATGCAACTCTACCAACAACATCTTTTTGACTTCTTCTAAAATCAATAACTCTATAATTCCGAGATGCTCCTCCTCCACGATGCCTAACGGTTATTCTTCCATTGCAATTTCTTCCGCCACACCTTTTTAGAGAACCATCAATAAGAGATTTTTCCGGCTTCTTCCTTGTTAAATCAGAGTTATCTATGTAAGTCTGAAATCTTGATGAGGAATTAATCGGTTTTCTACGTTTTATACCCATTATACACCTTTAAAAACATTCTTAAGTCGCCGATACACTTTTTTCTGATTTATCAGCCTTTTCTATCTTACTTGCACCTTCTGAAGGCTTAATTGCAACACCCGGTTGGTTCCAAATATCAACAGAATAACCCTCTTTCAAGGTTACAATAGCCTTTTTAGCAGAAGACTTTTGCGTCTTATTTCCCTTTGCTAAGCGAATATTTTTACCCTTACGAATAATTATTCTGACATTTTTAACCTTAACATCAAACAATTTCTCAACAGCCTCTTTTACCATAGGCTTATTTGCCTGAAAATGAACCCTTAAGGTTAGTTTTTTTAACTTTTTGTTAACCTTGTAAGCCTTCTCCGTCATAACAGGCCCAAGTATTATATCATATATTCTTAAATCCATCGTGATACCATACCCTTAAATACATCTAAATCTTTCTCTAAGAATACCCAATGCTTACAATCAGACAAATCAAATGCATTGGCCTGATCAAAAAACATAATGTTCACACCGGGAATATTTGCAAACGAGGCACGAGTTAAAAAATCTCCTGGCTGCAAAAAAAGAACCAACTTTTCCGAGCTAATTCCTGAAGCCTTTAAAGCCTTAAAAGCCTCTGAAGTTTTAGGCTTATCAGATTCTAGCATCCAATTCATACAAGAGACCCTCTTATTGGACAAAAAGTCAAACAAGATATCCCCTAAAACTCTTCGTTTAACTTTTTTGCAAAGCTTCAACTTCTTTATTCTAGGTTGCGGACCAAAAGTAACACCGCCCCCCCTCCAAATAGGAGATCTGGCAGAACCTGCCCTTGCTCTTCCCGTTCCTTTTTGCTTCCAAGGTTTTCTGTTTGCAAAAGATACCTCAGAACGCCCCTTACAGGAAACTGTACCCTGCCTCCAATTTTGCCCCAAAGAACGCACCCAAACAGAAAAGCCCACATTACAAGCTGGCCTATCAACTTCTTTTATACCCAAGTCTTCGAAGGATATTTTTTTTGTCAATTTAACATTGCTGCTTTTCACTTTTTCTTTTTGCTGCAATTCAATTTTTTTTTGCTTACTCATAATCAACCTAAATTACGTAACTTTTTCTTTTCTAAGAAAAACTAGCGAGCCGGATTTCCCAGGAATAGAACCCTTAACCAGCACTATTCCAGAAGCACTTTCAACTCTGACAACTTCGAGATTTTTAGCAACACGATTACGATTACCCATCTGACCAGGCATCTTTTTGCCCTTAATAACACGACCCTGTGTAGCCATAAAACCTATAGATCCTGTTCGGTTCCCCATTGTTGAGCCATGACTTGCAGGAGGACCCGCAAAACGGTGCCTTCTAATTACACCAGCAAAACCACAACCCTTGGTTCTTCCAAAAACATCAATTCCATCACCCTCTTTCAGTATAGAGAGAAAGTCTGCAGACTTACCTACAGAAATAGAAATATCCTTAATTTCTGATGGATCTTTCGCCAATCTTATTTCCCTAATAACAGAAAAATATTCACTTGGCTTTTTGAGCCATTTATCTTCAAGTTTTTTATTTGAATATCTATCTTTAACTCGACCAACCTGAACAGCACTATAACCATCACGGTCTTTTGTTCTAACATTTAAAACAAACCATCCAGACATATCTACAACAGTAACTGGAACAACCGTATTTTCTCCAGAAAACACTTGAGTCATCCCTATTTTTTTTCCCCAAAGACCAGTAACCATTTTCAGCATCACTCCGTACTTATTTAATTTCCACATCTACACCAGATGATATATTCAACTTCATCAGAGCATCCATAGTCTGATCTGAAGGGGAGATAATATCCAAAATTCGCCTATGCGCAACCAACTCAAACTGCTCTCTAGACTTCTTATTTACATGAGGCGAACGCAATACAGTAAAGCAACGAGCCTTGTTAGGCAACGGAACAGGACCGACAAGATTAGAGCCGGTCCTTTTTACTGTCAAAACAATTTGCTTAACCGCCTTATCAAGTAACTGATGGTCATATGACTTCAAAGTCAGTCTTATCTTTTGCTTTTTCATCAACCACCTAATTATTCTATAATTTTGGTAACAACTCCGGACCCTACAGTTCTTCCACCTTCTCTAATGGCGAACCTCAAATCCTCTTCCATAGCTATAGTAGAAATCAACTCTACAGTTAGCTCAACATTATCCCCTGGCATAACCATTTCTCTTCCAGCATCCAGAGTAACAATTCCGGTTACGTCAGTTGTTCTAAAGTAAAACTGAGGCCTGTAACCTGTAAAGAATGGACTATGCCTTCCACCCTCATCTTTACTTAAAATATAAACCTGGCACTTAAACTTTCTATGAGGAGTAATAGTACCTGGATGAGCAACAACCATACCTCGCTCTATTTCCTCTTTTTTAACACCTCTCAAAAGAAGACCAACATTATCTCCAGCCTGACCTTCATTCAAAATTTTTCTAAACATTTCAACACCAGTAACAACCGACTTTAAGGTTTTGCCTAGGCCGATTAACTCAACCTCATCACCAACCTTTACCTTACCCTTATCGATTCTTCCTGTAGCAACCGTTCCACGACCAGAAATTGAAAACACACCTTCAATAGGCATCAAAAATGGCTTTTCGACATCTCTTTTTGGCTCTGGAATGTAAGAATCAGCAGCTTCCAACAATTTCATAATCGAACCGGCGCCAATTTCACTATCATCACCTTCTACAGCCTTAAGAGCAGACCCCTTGATAACAGGTATATCATCTCCGGGGAAATCATACTTACTAAGAAGTTCTCTAATTTCCTCTTCAACCATTTCAACCATTTCAGGGTCATCAACCATATCTACTTTATTTAGATAAACCACAATAGCAGGAACACCCACATTGCGAGCCAAAACTATATGCTCTCTTGTTTGCGGCATAGGACCATCAGCTGCAGAAACAACCAAAATAGCACCATCCATCTGTGCCGCACCTGTGATCATATTCTTTACATAATCAGCGTGCCCCGGACAATCAACGTGTGCATAGTGCCTATTACCAGTCTCATATTCTACGTGAGAAGTTGCAATCGTAATACCACGAGCTTTTTCTTCAGGCGCATTGTCAATTTCTTCAAACGCTTTAAAGTTAGCTCCGCCTTTTGCCGATAAAACCTTAGTTATCGCCGCCGTCAATGTTGTTTTACCATGGTCAACGTGACCTATTGTTCCAATATTAACGTGTGGCTTTTTACGATCAAATACATCTCTGGCCATTGTTCAATCTCCCAAACAAAAAATTATTTTAGCAAACATACCTTATATACCTAAAAACACGTACTTCCAAGCTACTACTTTCTTTTAACTATTTCAGCTTGGACATTCTGAGGAACCTCACGATAGCAAGCAAATTTCATAGAATACATAGCCCGCCCCTTTGTCATAGATCTAAGCTCGGTAGCATAACCAAACATCTCACCCAAAGGAACCTCAGCGGTAATAACCTGCTTTCCGGACTTCTCTTCCATACCTAATATCCTACCTCTTCGGCCGTTCAAGTCGCCCATAACATCACCCATATACTCATCAGGCGTATCAACCTCAACCTTCATGACAGGCTCCAACAAAACCGGCGAAGCATTCGCCAACCCAGTTCTAAAAGCCATCGATGCCGCAACCTTAAACGCAACCTCAGAAGAGTCAACATCATGGTACGATCCATCATACAATGTTGCCTTTATATCAACAACCGGATAACCACCTATCACACCAGACGTCACCGCCTCATTTAAACCCTTTTCAACTGCAGGTATAAACTCGCGAGGAATCGAACCTCCAACAACTTTGTTTTCAAATTCAAACCCCTTGCCTCTTTCTAAAGGCTCAAATTTAATCCACACATGACCATACTGGCCACGCCCACCAGATTGCTTAATATACTTGCCCTCTGAATTACAGCTCTTCTGAATAGTTTCCTTATAAGCAACTTGCAATCGCCCTTGAGCAACCTCAACCTTATGCTCTCTTTTTAGTCGATCAACTATAATCTCTAAATGCAACTCTCCCATTCCAGAAATAACAGTTTGACCTGTCTCTTCATCGTAAGAAAAAATAAATGAAGGATCTTCCTGCATCATCTTTTTCAAAGATAGTGACATTTTTTCATAGTCAGCCTTATTTTTAGGTTCGACAGAAGTAGAAATAACAGGAGTAGGTGATTTTATAGTCTCCAAAAGAACAAGATCCTTTGCTCCACATAATGTATCCCCCGTAATAGTATCCTTTACGCCTATCACAGCAGCTATATCACCAGCCCTAACAGAATCTATTTCCTCTCTTTTATTAGAGTGCATCTTTAAAAGACGACTAACGCGCTCTTTAGACCTTTTCCTAGCATTATAAACATATGACCCAGCCTTAAGCTCCCCGGAATAAACCCTAATAAAATTCAAAACCCCCACAAAAGGATCTGTTGCTATCTTGAACACTAGAGCACAAAAAGGCTCTTTGCTGTCGGTCTTCCTTACCACAATCTCTTCGGTATCGACAGAAACACCCTCTACAGGAGGAACATCCAAAGGAGACGGCAAATAATCTACTACCGCATCAAGCAATAGCTGAACACCCTTATTTTTAAAAGCCGTGCCCCCAAAAACAAGCGTTAATTTTCTATCTAAAACACCCCTTCTCAAAGCAACCTTGATCTCTTCTATTGAAATCTCTTCTTCATTGAGATACTTTTCAGCAATAGCATCATCCAGATCAGCCGCAGCCTCAACAACTTCCATGCGAACTTTTTCAACCTTATCCTTGTATTCCTCTGGAACATCAGACCAAATGACAGTAGCGCCTTTATCTTTGTCGCTAAATGTAGCCATTTTCCTCGTCAACACATCAATTATACCAGAGAATTTATCTGCGGACCCCACAGGCACCTGCATTGGAACGGCAACAATACCAAACTTTTTCTTGATATCCTCAACGACCATAAAATAATCAGATCCCACTCGATCAAGCTTATTTACAAACACAATCCTAGGAACATCATAGTTGTCCGTTTGCCTCCAAACAGTCTCAGACTGAGGCTGAACACCAGCAACACCACAAAAAACCAAAACGGCACCATCCAAAACTCGCAATGAACGCTCTACCTCTATAGTAAAATCTACGTGCCCCGGAGTATCAATAATATTTATTTGATGATCTTTCCAAAAACAAGTGGTAGCAGCAGACTGAATAGTAATCCCACGCTCCCTCTCTTGCTCCATCCAATCCATGACAGCACCGCCCTCATGAACCTCACCAATTTTATGAGATATTCCGGTATAAAAAAGAACTCGCTCCGTAACAGTGGTCTTACCAGCATCTATGTGAGCCGCAATACCTATATTTCTATATTTTTTTAATGGATAATTCATTAGATTCCCCTCGTTACCAAGCATAATGCGAAAACGCGCGGCTGGCTTCTGCCATTCTATGCACATCCATCTTCTTCTTAACAGCATTGCCACGACTCGCATGGGCATCGATCATCTCTTGCGCCAAACGCTCGGCCATCGTCTTATTTGACCTAGACTTAGCAGCCATGATTATCCACTTCATAGCCAAAGCACGACCTCTCTCAGCCCTAACCTCTCTGGGAACCTGATAAACACTACCTCCAACCCTTCTAGACCTAACCTCAACAAAGGGAACAACCCTGTCGAAAGCCTCCAAGAAAAAACTCAAAGCCTTCTCTTGATCACCACCACTCTTTTTCTTAGATAAAATATCAATTGCATCATAAACAATTGAACGGGCAACATTTTTCTTGCCCTTCCTCATTATAACATTAATAAATTTTTGGATGAGACCAGACCTGAACTTTAAATCAACCCCGATATCTCTAGTAAAACTACCTTTCTTGCGCCTTGGCATTTTCTAAATCCTTTTGATCTATTGTTTTGGACGCTTTGTACCGTAAAGCGAACGCGACTGTTTTCTGTTTTCTACGCCTGCTGCATCAAGCGCTCCCCTGACAATATGATATTTTACACCTGGCAAATCCTTTACCTTGCCACCTTCTACCAGAACAACAGAGTGCTCTTGCAAATTATGGCCTTCTCCGGGTATATAGGCCGTCACTTCAATCCCCGTCGAAAGCTTAACACGAGCAACCTTACGAAGAGCAGAGTTCGGCTTTTTTGGGGTTACTGTAAAAACTCTAGTGCAGACCCCTCTAGCCTGAGGAGCATCTTTTAAGGCCGGACTATTAGATTTTTTCTTAGTCCTCTTCCTCCCATTTCTAGCTAGTTGATTTACTGTAGGCATAGTAAAAAATTCCCAAATTTAAAATAAAAAAATACAAGATTACTTCCAAAACACTGTCTATCTGCGAAAATATCGACAAAAAGACGAAACAAACTCTATTAGTATTGTACATTTTTAAAAAAAATTTTCAAGGAAGAATTGAATAAAAAAAGTAAAAGATAACATCTGTGAGAAGCAAAAAAACAAAAACCCTTTTTAATATTATTTAAGTTTGCTAGATTTAACTCATTCATGTCATTTTAATAATTAAATTTAAACCTCAAAATGTCCTTAAGGAGCTAGCCCATGAACTTCATTAAACCACTTCTACTGTTATCAAATAATATCTTTTTAATTTTATTAGGATTATTTGGAATAGGACTTATTATTGGATTCCATGAACTAGGCCACTTTTTATTTGGAAAACTATTTAAAATACACACCCCCGCTTTTTCCATTGGATTTGGTCCTAAAATATATAAAAAAAAAATAGGTGAAACCGAATTTTCTATTGCTGCCATACCCTTAGGTGGATACGTAGAATCAGACAAAAAATCATTTGAGTCCAAACCATATTACCAAAAAATGATGGTAATAGGTGGAGGAATAGCATTCAATCTTCTATTTGCTTACATTACTTTCATCCTCCTATTTATGTTTGGCATACCGAAGAACAGACTACTTTATCCAATAAACACAATCCCCGTAATTGAATCAATAAACAAAGATAAGGAAATACAAGGCTTAAATATAGAAAATGGAGACAGAATAATAACCATAGACAACACAAAAATAGCAAATAATACAAAAATAATATTTGAAAAATTAAAAAACCTAAAAAACCGCAAGATTATTTTAGAAGTAGAAAGAGATGGAAAACAAATAGAAATAACCGCCTCTTCAAAAATATTGATCCAAGCTTTGGGCCAATTAAAAATAATGTTCAAACTGGTTGACAAACCGGGAACCTCACTTTTTCCAGCCATTAAAAACGGCATAAACCTAACCAACGCATACATATTAAATACACTCTATATGTTTAAACACATGTTCACAAAAAGAGACGTCTCTGGTGTTGGAGGCCCCATAATGATCATTTCAGCAACCATGAAAAGTGCAAGCCAAGGAATTAAAGTATTTTTCTTGTTGCTCGCCATAATTAGCATAAGTTTAGCAATAATCAACCTTGTACCTCTTCCCATTCTCGATGGCGGACAAGCGCTACTTTATACAATTGAAGCTATATTTAGAAAACCTTTATCTGAAAAAACAAAAGAATTTATTCTTATCGCAAGCTGGATACTCATGATGGTTCTCCTTTTACTCATAAGCGCAAGAGATGTATGGAGACTAATAAAACCCAATACACAGCAAAAAACTGAAATAGGCAAAAAATAACAACCTCAACAAAAAAGATTGTCGCAAACTATTTGTTTATAGTTTGCGACAATCTTTTTTTTATATTCTAGAAAAAACTTTTAATTTTTTACAATTTAATCAGCCAGAGGCGTTACCAACTTGAGCTATATGTGGATGCTCAGGACCTGCGTAAATTTTCAACTTCTTTATGACCTGTCGACTCAACTTATTTTTAGGCAACATTCTTTTTACTGCAAGTTCAACAAGTTTTGTAGGAAACTTAGCCATTACTTCTTTTGCTGTTGCAACTTTATAACCGCCCATCCATCCTGTATAACGATCATAAATTTTATCTTCCATTTTGTTACCAGTCAAAACAACCTTATCAGCATTGATAACAACAACATAATCTCCAGAATCAACATGAGGAGTGTACGTAGGTTTATTTTTACCCCTGAGGATATTTGCTATTTTAGTTGCCATACGACCCAAAACCTCTCCCTCTGCATCAATCACTAGCCAATTTGGCTTACAGTCTTCTTTTCTTAAGTTAAATGTTCTATTGAAATCCACGGGTAATCCCTTTAAATCTTTAAAACTAACGAACCTTATCGACTTATATTTATTTTCGAACGAGACTTGCTATTTAATTTAAAGCAAAAATAGCCAACGGTCAAATCAATAAGCTAATTTTAAGACAAAAGAAAGCATTTATACCCCCGAATATAAAGCGTTATTTTTTTAAATCTAGATTTTCTACGCTTACCAATCTCTTATTTTACTCAACAAAAATACCCGATTATTTTGATCTATATTATCAAAATACTAAAATACTAAAAAATAACAGTTTATTTATCGCAAATAAACGTATAAAATTAAAGCATTTAAAAAAAATTATAAACAAGGAATAATATGACAAATACATGGCTTGTTTTGTTGCCAACTATAATCGTTATTGTATCAGCATTCACATTAAGAAGACTTAACACATCCCTTGCAATAGGAATTATCAGCGCAGCTTTAATCGCTACTAACTTCAATATCTTTAAATCACCAATGTTAATCTTATACAGATTACGCGATAAATTAACAGACCCTGATCAACTATTAACCTTTGGATTCCTGTTAATAATAGGATCTCTGGTATCCCTTGTTGCATTCACCGGAGGAGCATCAGCGTTCGCTAGAAAAGTAACCAATAGATTAAAAGATGCTCGATCTGCAGAAACATCTTCGGTATTTTTATCTCTAGCTCTTTTTATCGATGATTATTTAAGTAACTTAACAGTTGGCTACGTCATGAAACCATTAACAGATCGCTTTAAAATACCCAGAGCAAAACTCGCATACTTAGTCCATTCACTTACAGGACCTTTAATTATAATCGTCCCGATTACTAGCTGGAGTGCCATGATTACATGGCAACTTGATACCAACGGTATAGACGTAGATATAACTGAAAAAGTTAAAGTTTTAGCTGACCCTTTTTATGTTTACATGAAATCTATACCTTTTATTTTTTATTCTTTTTTAACCATTGCATCAATATTTTTCATTGTACGTAAAAGAATCT
>Ga0180433_10004571_pt1 | contig 19324 bp, 18 predicted proteins | sample SS_ome_8_FD_132980 | JGI IMG/M metagenome (GOLD analysis project Ga0180433, IMG submission 132980) | Hypersaline lake sediment archaeal communities from the Salton Sea, California, USA - SS_1_D_1 metaG | ecosystem: Environmental > Aquatic > Non-marine Saline and Alkaline > Hypersaline >... | reverse complement strand
TAAGCTGGTTGCTGTTAATGACGATAAGGCCACAGGTGCTTCCGGAATGAATCTTTATACTCTTACTCTGATGCTAGAAAAATTTGAAGAGGAAGAAGTAGATCCAGAAATGCCTAAATATTTTGCTTGGTCAGCGGCTGTCAAAAGACAACTTCTTAATGAAACAAAAGCCACTTCCTCGGATTATGCGACGGTAAAAGCTCTTGTTAATGGTCAAATTGATGCTTTCATGGGCTTTCAATTTATTCATTCAGAGAGACTACCAGTTACCTCCGCCGTCACGACTTATACAAAGTCAGATGGTACGGTAGGGGCAGGAGCCGGATCATTGTCAGCAGGAGCACGAAGATGTATTGCTTGGGTTGAAGATGGAATGATCTCAGCTACAGGTTTGGATCTTTTTGCTGATATTGGCCCACGTAGAGATAAGAGAATGTCTACTCAAGTTTTCGTACTGCACTCAGTAGGTGCCGTGAGACTTGAAGAAGCAAAAGTTCTTGAAGTTCTAGTGGATGAGTCATTATAATAGGAGGCCATTATGTTTAATACACTTTTAAAAATTTTAGGAAATGCCTTTGGTGCCGTATCTCTTAATGGAGATATTTATGACCAAAGTCAGACAAGTCCTGTAACTAAAGTAGCTCCCAGTGATTTCAATTCACGGTTGAAAGTTCTTCAGGAACATTACACCATGGATACTATCATTGATGTAGATGACGAAATTCTTGGCCCATTCCTTCCAGAGGGGGCAAGAGTAATCGACGCTATTCTCATTATCAACGGAAGTACAGGTGCCGGAGGTATCTTTGATTTAGGTCTTAAGGCCTTTGAAGATATCGATGAAAATACTGTAGCCGAAGATTTGGATAGCCTAGTACAAGCCGCCGATGCTGGTGGACAAGCTGTTCTAAAACGAGCACTTGCCGCAAGTATCCTCGGAAATACTCTTGGCAAGATTGGCAAGGGCGGAGCACAGACAGTCGCCACATGTACGGAAGCAACGACAACTACAGATGTCACCCCAGTAGACATTGAGTGGTTCGTTCTCTATACTTTGGAGTCATAAATCGAAAAGCTAGTCTAATAAGGGTCCGAGGAAGATTAATCTTTCTCGGACTTTTTTCTATGAGGGGAGTCTATGTCAGGAGAAATAAATATTTGTAATTCTGCCCTGATAAAGATAGGTGTTACGCCTATAGTATCTTTTACGGATAACGTGAAGTCGGCACAAGTTTGTAATTTACTTTATCCAGTAATTAGGGATGAGCTTTTATCTTTTCACTATTGGAATTTTGCTATGAGAAGAAAAGAATTAGCTCTTTTATCAACTACTCCCGAATTTGGGTTGCCCTATGAATTTCAACTTCCGGCTGATTGTATCCGAGTTAGAACGGTTCAAAGTAATGATATTACTTTTAAAATAGAGGGAAGAAAACTTTTAGCTGATTCTGAAATTATTCAGATTCAATATATCTCTAATGAGACAGATCCCTCTCAATTCTCTCCCCAATTTAAAGAAGCTATTTCCTCAAGACTTGCGGCTAATTTAGCATATTCTATGACGGCCAGTCGCGGATTATCCAAAGACCTGTTTGATTATTCTGTAATACAACTAAGAGATGCCAGATCGGCGGATGGTCAAGAAGGAATACAAGACGAACTAGAACAAGATATTTGGTTGGAATCAAGGTATATCGGCGCGGGGAGAATAGGAAATGTCGAAGTATAACCACATAAGAAATAATTTTTCCTCAGGAGAAATCTCTCCAAAATCAATTGGGAGATCGGATATTGATGAATATAAGTTAGCATGTGAAGAACTAACTAATTTTACGGTTAAAAAGAGTGGCGGTATTTTTAAGAGACCTGGAACTGTTTATTTTGCCGATGCCGGGATATGTCCTGGCACTAAAGACCCTGCAATAATTCCTTTTATTGATTCCTTAGGAAATACTTATGTTGTAGTTATAGATCAAAATATGTTAGTAGAGGCGGTTACCCATATTGTAAGGATTTATAATTCAAGTGGAGTACAGCAAACAATAACAGGGTCAGGATATAAAGCCAGGGCATTTACTGGTGGGTTGACGGGCCTTGGTCCGTCTGATCCAAGATTCTTTACTTATGTTCAAGTAGCAGATACTTTATTTATTACTCACATGGAGAAAAGATTTTGTCCTATGGTAATAGCTAAAGTAGGCCCATCTACTTTTGAAACTTCTCCATATATATCTAATCAGACATCTGGAACTTTTGTAGATTATACTAATGATATTCTTAGGATGCCTTTCTTAGACGTAAATGTTAGCCCTATAACTCTTACTCCTTCAGCTACCTCTGGTAATATAACTATAACTTCTTCAGCGGCGTTATTTAACGTAGCTCACCCTGGAGCAATATTTAAAATAACCCACGGGGCTACTACGGGAGCTGCGAGAATAAAAACCTATGTTTCCTCTACTTCGGTAACTGCCACGGTAATCAAAAATTTTGGGTCTGCTGCTGCTTCTACGGAATGGGAAGAAAGTGCATGGAGTGATTATAGGGGTTGGCCAAAAACCGTTTCTATTTTTGAGGAGTCACTTTATTGGGGATCAAATAATATCCTTCCGGACGCTGTATGGAAATCTAAAACTGGAAACTTTTTTCACATGATGTCTAGAAAATTTGTTCAAGATCAAGGAGCTTCTTCCGATGTTTCAGGATTAAATTATTTTGGCGATGATGCGGAGACTGATCCTGTTACTTTTCAAGTGGCCGGGGATGATGTGAATGACGTTTGGTGGCTATCTCCTACTAGAAATCTTAATGTAGGAACAAGATCTACTGAATACGTAGCGGGAGGAGGAGATTCTATCCTAGGACGAGGATCTGTTTCTTTTAGACCACAAACAAGCTATGGGGCAAGTCATTCTAGAGTAGCTAAGGTTAATGATGAAATTTTATTCTTAGCCGACAATAGGAAAGAGCTTAGAACTTTTGGATATTCGGATCAAAACGGGTCTAATATATCTATAAATCTATCTCTCTTGGCCGGACATATAATGGCCAAAAATGAGAATGTCTCCGGGCAATTCATAGATCTATTTTTCTGTAGGCCAGAAGATACGGTATGGCTGTATAACTCAGAATTGGTGACCGATCAAAATTCTATTATTGGATTAACCTATAATAGAGAAGCAAAAATATTAGCATGGCATAGACATGAATTAGGCGGGAATAGTGATGGGTTTGAGATACGCGGGTTTATTGGGGCCAGAGAGAAGAAATATGTTTTAATCAAAAGAACGATAAATAGTGTAGATGTTTACAATATAGAAGAGTTTTGGGAAGAGTTTGAAAGGAATACTTTAGCTATTCCTGCTACCGTTACAGCAAGACAAAAGATTCCAGTTTACTTAGATAATTCTGAAATAATAACTTTAGGAGCTGCCTCTGATACTTTGACAGGACTTTCTAGATTAGAGGGTGAGGAAGTGGCAGTAACTAAGAATGGGGTCTATATCGGGTTATTTACTGTATCCGGTGGAGAAATTGATTTAGGGGTAGAATATCCTATAGGGACAATATTTTTAGTAGGATACCCATATACTGCTAGAGTGATACCGACTGAGATAGAGGCCGGAGGAGATTTTGGAACAGCTAGAGGATTACTACAAAGAATTGATAGAGTAACAGTAAGACTTTATAACTCTTTTGATGGGAAACTTAAATGGCAAGGAAACAATCTATTTACAGATCTATTTCTTGGAAAAACAGATATCTATTCAGGATCAGAAAGAGTAGATCTCTCCGCCGATCCAGATCTAAGGCAAACTGTTGAGATATACTCTACTAATCCTTATCCGTTAAATATTTTGTATGCGGCCTTTAGGGGGAACACCTATGATTGAGATCATTAGGGCCAATAAAGAGAATATTGGGGCGTATCTAAAATATTTTGAACCCATTGGAGTATATATAGACAAGAGAGAGTTTGTTAAAAATTTAGATAAGGAAAATATGGATATTTTTATGCTAGTTGAAAACAATAAAGATACCATAAGTATTTTTGGACTGAACCATCTACGAGTAGGGGTTGCAGAGGCGTGGTCTATCCCGGGTAAGCTAGTAGAGAAGCGTAATAAAAAGGTATTTTGTAAAACCTTGATGGGGATGTTAAATTTTGCTTTCGATAAAATGGGACTCCATAGAATAGAGATAGCTATTCCAACTTATTTGGGGGAAAGGGGATTTAAATGGGCAAAGTTCTTAGGATTTCAATTTGAAGGAATCTGTAGGGCGTATAATAGGGATTATCAAGATCATTCAATTTTTTCAAGGATTAGAGTATGGCAGCCGGAGCAGTAGTTGGGTCCGCAATAGTCGGAACAGGGTTACAGATTTATGGAAAGAGAAAAGAAGCTCAAGCAAGAGAAGCCGCTGCTAGAGCAGAGGCAGGATTAAAAAGGCAGCAAGCTCTAGATATATTAGATAGGTTTGAAATCAATGAAAAACAGATGAGAATAGAGGGTAAGGTAGGAATTGAGGCACAACAAGCAGCGTTTGCCAAGGGGGGAGTAACGGTAGGAACTGGAGTTTCATTGGTAGCTATGGAGCAAACGGCCAGAGATATTCAGAAAACCATAGATTTTGAAAGAGAGGAAGCAGTATCTAGAGCGAACGCTTTATTGGCAGGAGCTACACTAGAAGAACAATTTGCTGTAGACATAAAAAAAGCTGCAAAATATGAACAAGCGGGAATGTTTTTATCCGGAGTAGGGACAGCCGCCTCCGGTCTAAGGAAATAAAAAAATGGCTAAGATACCAGTATTCGGCGGAGAAAAAAGAATAAGTATGGATGCACCTAGGGCCAGTAGCAGATTTGAAACGGCTGGGCTAATGGGCCAATCCCTACAAAGACTTGGAGAGGGAGTTCAGCGAGCTGGAATAGGAGTAGGTGGAGTTATAAAAGATATGGAGAGAGCAAGAAAATTAGCAGAGATTTCAGAGTATTCAGAAACTTCAAGTAGAGAATATAAGAGAGAATTACAGGGATATTCTACCGTGCAATCCCAACAAAGAGCTGGAACAGATTTTAAAGGATACACGGAAGAGATGGAAAACTTTTCTTCTCAAGTTTTAGAAAGACTTGAGAAAAATGCCCCTAGTGAAGAAGCTAAACTATCCCTAAGAAATAGGATAGCCGGGGTAACAGATAATTTTTTACTTAGTTCGGATACCTTAGAGAATAAGAAAAGAGCAGAATTTTATGAGGACAATCTATTTAAAGAGATAGATAAATTTGCTCTCCATTATGGGGATAATCCAGACCCATTTGAAGCGGATACCGATTTGTTAAAATTTAAAAATGATCTAAAGAATGGAGAATTAAATAGGAAATATAGTCCTGAGTTAGTAATAGCGGCTAGTAAGGATGTTACTAAAAAAGTTAGATTATCCGTATTTGATGGATTAATAAGAGATGACTTACCTGGAGTAGTTGATCCCACTCTTGATAGGAAACTTCAAATAGCCCAACTAGAGGAATTTCTTGGGGGGAGAACTCCTGGCAGCATGGGAAATATTTTAGAAGGGATGACGGTAGAAGAAAAAAGTAAGTGGATGACTAAGTTTATTAATAAGATAGATACAATGGATAAAGCCAATAAAAGGGAAACTAAAAACTTAGTAGATGGTGCCGAGGCTGTACTTATAGAAGGCGGGGTAAATAATATAAATAGGCCTCAAATAGAAGAAGCCACTATTAGAGCATCCCAGATAGGAGATCCCCTTACTAGAAAACAATATTTGCAAAGGCTTTCTAATGCTAAAAAAGTGGGGGATTTTGCTAAGTCTATTGTCACAACTAATTTTGAAGATTTAACTAAATTGGATATGGATGAGCAAATGAAGTTAAACGATATCTCCGTGGCTGAAGAGAATATCAAAGCTAGAAATATGATGGCGTTGGCATTACGTAAAAATTTGGCAGAAAGAAATAAAGATGGACAAGCGTATCTAGAAAAGTATGAACCTAGATCCGCATTTGACCCAGAAAGATCTTATCAGAGGCAAAGGGAACTTGGAATAAAAGATCCTAGGGTTATATCTAAAAAGACTTCTGAATCTCTTTCTCTTGCACTTTTAGAAGAAGTAACTCCCGATAGACGGGCAGTAATATTAGATCAAATTGTAAATGGAGATCCTAAATCTTTGAATCCAGAAAAGGAAAGAAATTTCGGATTGAAGAAGGTAGCTCAATTAGTAGAGGACAACAAGAACCTTAGTGCAGCGTATATGGTAGCTGCTATTCATCCATCTACTTTAGTTAAATCTCAAATTATTGCTAATGATAGTAATAAAAAGGGAATTGAAAACAGATTCAAGACAGAGATGTCTGGTGAAACAAATATTTTTAAAAGTGAAATTTTAGAGAAAACCGCTGACTTTAGAGCAGTGACTCTTTCTTCTGATCTATTTATGCAAAGAATTTCTGATGAAATGATTGGGGCAGTAGGATTAGAAGCTAAGAGAATAATGGTAGATAAAGGAAAAAATAGAAGTACGGCAATAGAAGAGGCGTATAACACTATTTTAGGAAATACTTATACTATAGTTAATGACTCTAAAGCTAAAGTTTTGATTCCTAAAAAATTCGGAATAGGGGCGGATACTTTTGGATCTTTTATTGAAGCATCCTTAACAGATAATAGTTTAAAGAATTTTGGAGTTAATAAAGCCAGACATACTTTTGCTGGGACAGATGAAGAATTTTATAGAGAAGTCCGGGATACCGGAATATGGAGATCTAATAAATCAGGGGATGGGGTTGAATTATGGTTTGTAGATAGGCAAACCCAACATTATGGGAAAGTTAGGGACTCCAATGGATCAAGTATTGAGGTACGTTATAGGGATCTAGAAACTACTCCGGAAGTAGAGACCTCTATAATGGGTATATTAAAACAACAAAAAGATGAGACAGCTAAGGCAATAGAAAAAATTACTACTGAAAGGAAATTTGAAGTGGGGATATAATGGGCGGATTTTTTAAATCTAGTTTTGAATTTAGTCCTCAGGAAAATGTGCTAGAGCGTCCTGAGATAAGGAGACAATCTACCCTTGCAGAAGTGGCAGTAGCTTCCTATTTAGAAGGAAAGGAATACACAGAAGTTGATTCTATAAGACGGGTAATGCAGTTATCAGAATTAAGAAGCAAAGGAAGAATGTTAGAGCCGGAAGAAATTAATAAAATGAATCCCGATTGGGAATCCCCGGCTGATAGGAGAATGTCTGAGGCACAGGTAGAAGAAATTTCCCTACGTAATAAAGTTAGAAGACAACGTAATGAGATAATAATGTCCGGAGGAGATAGTCTTATAAATAAAGCTGTATCTTTTGGTGCCAGTATGATTCCTCAATTATTAGATCCAATAGGTATGGCAATTAACTTTTCTGTTGGTGCTGGGGCCATTAAATTATTAGGTGGGGCATTGAAAGGGACTAAAGTAGCGGGGTATCTTGCAAAACCTGTACTTCAAACTAATCCAGTATCCGGGGCGGTTACTCAAACATTTAAGAAGACAGTATTAACTGAAATAGCTGAGGGAGTCAGCGGTAACTTACTTTCGGAGGCAGCCTTTGTGGTTCCTGCCTCTAGACAAGAACAGGCTGATGTAGATACATATAAAAGTTTTGTAAATGCTGTTTCAGCCGGGATAATGTTTCCAGCAGCAGTAAAGGGAATAGGGAAAACATTTGATGCCTTTAAATTCCTTAAGAAGAAAATAACAGGTGCGCCTCCGATAGAGAAAGCTCAAGTATTAGTAGAGCAACAAATTCAAAGCGGGAAACGGGCTGATATCTCGGATTATGTCGCCGCTGAAAAAAAGAATAGTCTTCCTGAATTAAAAGAACAAAGGCAGGCATTGATTGAAGAAGGGGCACCCGCTGAAAGAATTAATGAAATGACTAAGACTATTGATGAGATAGAAAATATGGAAGTTTTGGACAGGGAAACAGTTATAGAGAAAGCAAATTCTAGAAAAGAAGATATTCATTATGATCCGGTATCTGATGAAATGTATGAGGCTGCTTTAATGGATACCGAATATAAAGAGCGTGGGCCAGAAATATTAAATAGTTTTGATGAAGCAGATTTAGAATTAAAACAAAAAGAAGTCGATGGCTTAATATCGGCTGAAGATGCTGTAACTTTATCTGAGCTTAGGGATACTCGTAAGAACTTAGATAAATATAGTGAGATGCTAAAGGCAGTATTCCACTGTGTTAAGGGGAAATAATGGATTGTATAGAGCAAATATCCCAATTATATAAAGAGTTTTCTACGGAAGATATAGCTAAAATTATATCTGAACATGAGAAACTTAAAGGTGGTAAAGATTTCGTCAAGAAAGCCGGGGAGTTTAGAAAGAAAACTATTCTTGAGAAACAGATGGAGATTTCTTTTAAAGCCGAGAAAATAAAGAAAAATATTTTGGCGGATCAATTTGTAGATAAAGCTGATTGGGGAGAGACTTTCTATAAAAATCCAAATGAGATTCTTAAATCTAAATTTTTTGGATCTGAGTTTTTAATAGAGGGAGGCAACGATAGTTTTATAGCTACTAGAGATACCTTTCAAGCTAGACACATGTTAATGGTAGAAAGAATGGGAGAGGAAAATCTAAAGTTAGCGGCTTCCGGAGAATGGGATATTAATATAGCCGATGCTTATTATAGGCTAAATAACGGTCAAAGTATTACGGGATATCCTTCTCATGTTCAGGCCGCTGCCACAACTATGCGAGCTGTTAATACCTCAATGGCAAATAATCTACAAGATGTGGGGATACAGTTAAATATAAGAGATGACTTTATAGGAAGACAAACCCATGACCCTGGCAAAGTAAGTCAAGTTCCTTTTGAGTCGTGGGAGCAAACTATAGAGCCAAGACTAGATCCAGATAAAACTTATATAGGACTTCCCGATTTAGCCAGTAGAAGAGAATTTTTAAAAGCAGCCTACGACGATATAATCTCAGGGGAATACGGAGACAGGATAGGAAGTTTTGGAGGAAAAAGAGTTCTCCATTTTAAAGACGGGATAGCCTGGGCAGAATATAACCAACTATTTGGTAAGGGCAATATGCTAGAGACTATGATGTCCTCCATAACTGCCTCTTCTAAAGCGGCTGCCACTGCTAGAACATTGGGACCCGATATCCCAGTTAGGGATAAAAATGGATTCGTGAGCCACCCTACTTGGGATAGAATGGAAAAAAGAATCGCTCAGAAATTAGAAGAGAAAACTCCCGGGAGGGGGAAACAATTTTTAGAGGGTAAAGAAAAAGAGGCAAGAGATGCCTATAAGTTTCAGATGTTTGGATTTGATCCTAGGCCAGAAAGAAGTTTGGTTTTTAAACTATCTAACACTGCAAAGACTGTAACTTCTGGATCAGATTTGGGTCTTGCTTTACTCTCCGCTGTTCCAGATATGGCATCCTCTGTAGCTACACTTAGAGCAGCCACCGGAGCAAGAGGAGCCGTAGAATGGGGTGCGGCCATAGGTATGTTTAAAAAGTTTTCTAATACAGAAAATATGAGTAAATGGGCACAAGCTACCAATATTTATTTCGGACATTTTCAAGAGCAGATATTTGATAGATTTGGAATATTTGAGGGAAATGGGAAGAAAACAGCTATTGAAAAGATCTATAGAAAATCGGTATCTCTTTCTGGTCTCCCTAGATTTACGACAAGTGGTCAGATAAACACTGCTGGATTATTTGCCTCTGAGCTGGGTATAAATGCCTCAAAATCTTTTGATAAGCTAAATCCAAGATTGAGGGCCAGCATAGAGAGGGTAGGAATTACGGCGGATGATTGGGAGATATTGAGGAATTTTACTCAAGAAGTGGAGCCGGGACACCCTATAATTTCAGGAGACTCTGCTAGAAGCATACCGAGTGATATGATGTCAAGTAAAAAAAGAACTGATTTAGCTTATAAAATGGATAACTATTTAAGATTTGCCTCTAATACGGGAATTCCAGAAGCCACGGCTTTGGAACGGGCCTTTCTACAAGGCACCCTAGACCCTAATTCTGTGAAGGGCGCAATCATGGGACTAGCCTCTCAATATAAAACCTTTGGGATGGCAATTCATAGGGTTTGGAAAACCATTTTGATGTCTAATCCTGATGTAAATGCCAGGACATTCATGGATGCTTTTAGGAGTTTTCCCGATGCCTCTATTTTTGCCAGCTATATGACGGAATCAATGATCCTTGCAGGGATCGCTATGATAGCCAGAGAAGCAGCAAAAGGGAAAGTACCTAATATGGAAGTGGTGGGGTCTAAAGAGTTTATGGTTGAGGCCTTTGCTCGGGGTGCTTTGCCACTATATATGTCTTATATGATGGATACATTTAGGGGGGAATATAACAAATTTGGAAGATCCATTTTAAAGGATATAGCTGGTCCAGTTTTAGGGCAGATACCTGATGTGGTTGAAATAGCTGGCTCAGCGTCATCTGATGCCTTTAGTTTACTTGAGGGGAAGATACCATTAAAATCTAAAACTGGCATTAAATCAGCTAAGTTTCTTATGGATAATATGCCGGGGGCTAATCTTCCTTTGGCAAAAGCAGCGATGAATAGGCTATTTTTAACAGATGTTTATGATTACTTCCAGCCTGGATATGAGTTAAGATTAAGACGAAAAGCTATGAAAGAAGGGACAGAATTTATTTTGAGACCCTACTAGGAGAAGGATATGACCGTTTCTAATACCACTGTAAAACAAACCTATAATGGAACTGGGGCCAATACTACTTTTGCTATCCCTTTTGATTTCATACCAGGGGAAGCGAGTGACGTAACTCTAGTAACCTTAATTGATTCTCTGGGGGCTGAAACTGTTCAAGTAGAGGGGGTAGATTATGATCTACTTCCAGCCGGGGATAATCCTACAGATGTGGAGATGGCGATAGCTCCGGCGGCTGATGAAGATCTACGAGTAGAAAGGGTTTCCATACTAAATCAGGAAACTGATTTAGACTCTCTCGGAGATAATACCCCCTATAATCCCTCTGCTGTAGAAAACCAATTAGATAGATTAACCTATCAAAGTCAAGAACAAGATAGCAGGATAGCAGAATTAGAGGCGGGGGCACCTTCTTCCCCTACGCCAAGTTCCGCCGTTATTCCGGATTGGGTTGGATTAACAGACTATCTTGAAGATCAGGTAGTAATTGATCCCTCTTCAAATAAGCTGTATCGAGCAACATCGGATCATACTTCTACGGGAAGTTTCAATACGGACTATGTAGTTAGTGGGTTGTGGGAATTGGTGCCAACTACGGGACTCAAGGGAGATAAGGGGGATAAGGGAGACCAAGGAAACGTAGGATCTCAAGGGATTCAAGGGATACCCGGATCAGATGGAGCGGATGGGTCCGATGGCATTTTTTCGGAAATTGCTTCTCAAGCTGAGGCAGAGGCAGGAGTAGATAATACCAAAGGGATGTCCCCATTAAGAGTTAAACAAGCTATAGATGCTCAAGTCCCTAACTTATCTGCCATAACGGACATAGAGGCGGATGTCTCAGATAATGCCGATGATATTCAAGATTTAAAAAATCGTGTAACGTACCTAGAGACTTATGCACAATACGCCATAGGTAAATTTGCTGGATCTCAGAAATTGATAAATAACCAGGCCATACCTGTGGCGCTATTAGGGAGATTCAACCCTACCCCTAGTGATGGTAGAGGAGATAAATTTCTAAGGGATGGTGACGGGGCTGAATTTGCCGAAGTGTTAGTTCAAATTCGTAGAAAGAATGATGTATCGAATAGGTTTTCCACGTTTCCGCTTACAATGCAATATATCGAAGGTACTTGGTATATAGGAAGAAGAGCAACGGATCAACTTGATACCTCCTTAGATTTGGACGGAGTAGTTCTATCAATAGTTACTGACGGTTTAACTCATGAGGGGCAAGTATATTATACAACTGATAATATGGTGGGAGATGATCCGACTCACTTCGCTTTATCGGAAATTAAATGGTATGGACAAGAAATCCCCATAGGAGTTTAAGATGACTAAGAAATTTGTTTTATTGTTTTTTATTATAGTTTCTTCTGCGGTTGCTGGATTACAGTTAATAGACGGTCCTTTGAATGTTGGGGATAGGGTTAAGCCAGATGCCTCAGCTATATTTCAAATATCGTCTACTACTAAAGGTTCCTTGGGTCCTAAGATGACCACGGTTCAACGGGATGCAATAGTTTCCCCTGCTATTGGGTTAGAGATTTTTAATACTACCACTAATCAAAAAGAATTTTATGATGGTTTAATATGGTCAAGTATAGGAACGGGGAACTCGTTCTTTAGGGTAACTCAAGTGGCCCACGGAAGGGCGGTGGGTTGCCCCCTTACTCCTGTCTATTTGACGGGCGGTATATGGACCAATGCTAAGGCTGATACACAGATCACACTAGCGACACATGTAATAGTGCAAGTAATAGATGCGGATACCTTTGTAGTGGCGGTTGCGGGGAGATATACTTGCACGGGCCATGGCCTTACCCCAGAGACTCATTATTTCACTGATGCCTCTGTAGCTGGGACTTTGACCTCCACTGAGCCGGATGTTTATTCTAATCCAGTGGTTTATGCCGAAGATGCTAATGTAGCACATGTACTATCTTATAGAGCGCAAAAACTTGCTACTGTTACTCAGCCTCCCTCATTAGTGGATTCTGTTTTTGGAAGAAATGGGGATGTAGTAGCAGCTAACGGTGACTATACTGCTTCAAATATTACCAATGTCCCTTCTGGGGATATTGTAGCGACGGATGTACAAGCAGCAATTGATGAGCTAGATACTGAAAAAATACCAACAAGTACAACTTTGGTAAATTTATCGGCTTATGATACCGATGGGATTTTAGTTCAGACAGCTACCTCAACTTTCACAGGAAGAACTCTACAAGAGGGGTCTTCAAAAATAGATATAACAAACCCCGATGGAGTAGCAGGAGATCCATCTATAGATGTTGATGAAACAAATATAGATCACGACAATCTATTAAACTTTGTACTTGCTGAGCATATAGATTGGACGAACGCCACGGATAACTTGCTAACTACCGGGACATTAGCTGGTGGGAATACTACAATAACGGGGAATATAACCGTAACTGGTACGGTAGATGGTAGAGATGTTTCAGTAGATGGGGCAAAACTAGATGGAATAGAGGCATTGGCAGATGTTACGGATACCGCAAATGTAACTTCCTCCGGGGCAACAATGGAATCTTATTTTGCTGGCACTGGAATTGTAGCAAGAACAGCGGCGGCAACATTTGCTAATAGAACACTTACAGCGGGATCTACAAAAATTAGTATTACAAACGGGGATGGTATTGCTGGCAATCCAACGATAGATGCGGTTGAGAATCAGATAGATCATGACTCCTTATTAAATTATGTAGGCAATGAGCACGTAGATCATTCAGCGGTATTAATAGATGTGTCCGCCACCGATGACGGATTGCTTGGTGGTGGGGATTTAACGGCTACTAGAACCTTAAGGACTGATATTAATTCCCTAACAGTAGATGGCGCTCCAGATTCGGCGGATGAATTTATGATGTATGACGTAGGGACAGCCACTCTGAAGAAAGTGGTATATAGCAAATTTAGAGAAAACTTACCTAGGAAAAATTTAGATGTTAGTGGAATAGCAGAATATTATGCTGTAAATGCTTCCAATACCGCTCTTGTAACTGATGGGGTAGATGTAGTAATTAATTTTACAAATACTGAACTAGAGGATGTTGCTTACGTAACCAAGGATTTAGTAAATGATGAATTTACTATAAATGTTACGGGGAAATATAGAATTTCTTTTACGGCAAATTTTACCCCTGGGTCGGATACTTATAGGAGGGGGACTTGTTCTATACAGTATTCTATCGGAGGTGGGGCTTTTACTACGGAGGATAGGTCTGTAACTCATACGGTTACTCAATTTTATAGATGGGGCAGTGTACATAGATCTTACATAGATACTTTAACAGCTACCGATAAGATCAGATTTGTTTGTAATGCCATTCCTTTAGCCAGCTCTACCCTTGTAAATAGGTCTAATCTTATAATAGAGTTCTTAGGAGGATAATTATGAAAATACAAGAAATAATAAATCAGATGGGACTTAGATCTACCGGATATGCAGTTATTGAAGAAGAAAATAAAGCAATATTTCATGTAAGTCATGTTAGGGGGGATGAAGTTTATTTTGTTGAGGGATCTAAAATTAGCATAAATTCAGACATAGAATTTACTTTAGATCTCTATAAAGAGTCTGATCCAGTTATTTGCGCAATAGAAAGATTAGATAATTGTAGAATATTTGGCGCAGAAATGTATAAAGCTCTAACTGCAATGAAAGAAGCTGAACAGATAACATCTAACGATATTATTTTCTTTATTGATTATGTTAAAGGGCCGTGCAATCTGATGTGCCACGGTTTCATTGAAGAGGCAAAACAGGTTTGGGATGCGTTAGAGCCTTCTGGTAAAATATTTACTGAACAGTTTAAAACTAATGTTGCAACACAGATGCAACAACTAATAGATGCGTGAGGAAATTATGAAAAAATTTATTGCCCTTACTTTACTTTTGTTTGCCGTAGTTTCTCTTGGGAACTATCCAGTATCTTTCATGGGCGGTGGGGTGGAATTTCCAGATGATATTTTCCAAGTTTTTGATGACTTGGACAATACTAAAACTTTCCAATTCCAAGCGGATCAAATAACTACGGGGACTAATCGAGTTTATACCGTCCCTGATTTAGATGGTACCTTTGTACTTGGCTCTGGTACGGATAACCAGATAGCCACTTTTAATGGGGCAAATAGCCTAGATTCATCTGCTAACTTAACATTTGATGGATCTACGCTAGGACTTACTGGGTCTGAGACAGTATCGGGAGATATAACAGTTGATGGTACTATTTACGGAGGAGATGGAAGCGATGATGATTTAATTCTTGAAAGCACATCGGATGCGACAAAAGGAAATGTTGAGGTTCAAGGCGGCATACTTCTTCATGATTACGATGGGTCTAGTTCTGAGATATCCTGGGCAAACTCTACTTTTAATAACAATTCTGGCAATTATAAGTTAGCGATAAATGCCGGGAATAGCTTTGATTCACAAATTAACTTTACTGAAGCTGGGTCAAACAGGTGGCAAATGTATAACGACGGCAATATGAGCGACACCTTTACATTTTCTGGTGCTACTTCCGGAGTGGTTTATGATGTCGATTACACAACCGGAGACATGGACTTTAAAAAGAACTTAAACGTTGATGGAACACTAAAAACGGAAACCTCGATTATACTGGAAGATCCCGGGGCAGGGACAAACACAATTACTTTTCAGGCCCCAACAGACCCTACGCCAATAGCGTATACCCTTCCAAGCGAAGATGGATCAGCAAATGACTATCTTGCCACAAATGGCAGCGGTACTCTTTCATGGACTTCAATTCCAGCAATTCCTACTCCAGTATGGGGCAGGACAGGAACAACGCTTGAGCCTGTCACGGCAGGCGACGACGTTGATATGGGGACAGGAGACATTATTGCTAACTCTATCGAATCAGACACGACAGTCAGAATGAATGGCTCTGGATCTGGATATGTAGCATTTCAGTCTCCAGCGAACCCTACGCCCATCGCGTACACGCTACCAGATACAGACGCAGCATCTAATGGATATGCACTAACATCAGATGGGGCCGGAACACTAAGTTGGCAGCCCAATGGAGGAACTGTAGGAAACCCTGGAGAAGTACCTTACGGGGCGGTTGATAATTCATTAACGAGCGAAGCCGCATTTTCTTATAATGCAACATCAAATACACTTACTCTTGATGGCGTAACTTCTGGAGCATCAGAGTTTGTAATAAACGAAGGTGGCGCAGATAAAGATTTTAGGGTTGAGTCAGATACGACAGACGCTCTATTTGTTCAGGGGTCTGATGGAAATGTTGGAATTGGAACATCTGCTCCAAACTATTCTCTTCAAATTAATAATCCTGCTCCAACACCTGCGCCTTCTAATATTCAAATAACAAATAGTGCAAGTGGTTCAGGTTCAGGTGATGGATCTTTAATAAGTGTTGATGGTACTGGCAAATTTATCATTGAACAGCAAGAACAAGATATTGATATGCAATTTTTACTTGACGATGGCGGAACTCCATGGACAGCATTTTATGCTGATGCTTCTGAATCAAAAGTCGGTATTGGAACAACTTCCCCTGCCTTTACTCTCCATGTCCACAATCCAGTAAGCGCAACAAATATCCTTCTACTTACAAATTCTACAACCGGATCAGCTTCAACAGCAGGAGGATATATCCAAGAAACCGGAACGACGCTCTATATTGGAAATCAAGAAACAGATGGCGATATTTTAGGATATGTAGACGATGGTGGTGTTGACACAAAATGGCTACAAGTAAGCGCGGCAACACAAGCTGATGTTCAATTTCCTCCTGTTTATAATATTACCACGGGATCAGCTGCAAACGTTTATGTTGGTGCTAGTGGAACACTTAGAAGATCAACTTCTTCTGAAAGATACAAATCTGAAATAGCAGATTTTACGGAAGAGGAACTAGCTAAGTATTGGGGATTAAGACCAAGAACATTTACTTGGTCAGCAACAGGAGAAAAATTAGTTGGGTTTATTGCAGAAGAAGTACATGAAATCGATCCTCGTCTTGCTGTATTAAATTCTAAAGGAGAACCAGACGCGGTTCAATATGGAAATATGGTAGCGGTAGCTATTGCGCTAATTCAAGAACAACAAGAACAAATAACTGAACTAAAAAACACTCTTTCAACACTTATTGCTAATGCAGAATTAATTGAACAAGATGTAGATGACTTTTCAAAACCGACATACAATATAAAATTGTCTAAGATATATTCTTCAAGAGAAGAGTTTAATTTAGATGTTGAAAAAGATTGTTATAAAGAATATGAAGAAAGAGACATTAATATCTGTAATTTGTATGTTAATGACAAAAATGGCAACTCTGTTTGTTCAGAATGGAAAACTGAAAAGAAAAAATACTATTCTGGATTAACAATTTGTAACAAAAAATATTGTGAAGAAGGATATTTCCCATATTTCAACAAAGACACAAAAGAAGGTGGATGTCGAAAAGTTATAGGACATACAACGAAGAAAAAGAAGATATTAAGAAAGAAACAATAACAATAACCTGGATTATGCTTGTAGAACTTTTGACGGTTATGAGCAAAAAGTAATGGAGTAATAGGAGGGAACTTATGGCTAAATTTATGGGCAAAGCTAAAAAACACAAATTCCAAAAAGTTATGAAAGAATATGGCAGAGGATCTCTTAAATCCAGCTCCGGACAAAAGGTAGTTAATCAGAAACAAGCCTTAGCCATAGCCTTTAGCGAAGCTAGGAGACTTAAAAAGAAATAGAGGTATTTATGAAAAAGCTAATGATGGCAGTAATTCCTTATCTTGTAGCTACGTCAATTATAGCGGCGGCTTCAGCTATGGTAAAGGTATCTGTTCAGGAAGAACGAGTAAACAACTTAAAAGAAACTGTTAAAGAGATAAGCGAAGATGTAAAATGGATTAGGGGCACTTTAACTAAGAAGTGCTATTTATAATAGGAGGATTTTATGAGCGAAAAAGGAAAAACAGGTAGTGCATTACTTTATGTGGCCAAAAAAGTGGGCCTTATGATTTTTAATGCGGCAAAATTTGCCGTTGTAGATTCTCTAAAAACATCTTGGAGACCAGCTATTGCTAAATCTTGGGATGAAATAAAACCAGAATTAGAAGCTAAAGCTAAAAGCACGGAAGATACTTTTTGGGATGATAGATTGGTAAGCTCTATTGATTACATTGTAGAAAAATTTGTTAAAAAGGTAGAATAACAATGTTTCAAAACTTTTTTGCCGGAGTAATAGAGAAACTAATCATGCGCTTCATCAATAGGCTGTGGAAAAAGGCAGAGGAATATTTTGATAGGAAAGAACAGCTTAAAAAAGATGAAGAAAAAGGAGAAGCGGATGCCCAACGTATCGAGGATGCACAAACTATCGATGAACATTTGTCTGCTTTCGATAATCTCGATTAGCTGTAGTTGTCTATCCCCAAAGTTTGAAGTGGTAGAAAGATGTAAATTCTCTACTATCAATGGCATGGCCACATGTATGTGTCATGAGTATGATCTCAATGAGCTTAAGAGGAAAACCCCTTCGGTTATTGTTGAGACTCAGAGATGTGAGGATCTTGTAGGATTTTCTCCATTGACTTGGGGAGTGAAGATAATCCCAAAGGCTAAAGAAATTAAGGCTTGGTGGAGAGAAAGATATAATGAATAAGAGGACCTTTTAGGATCTGACATTGGTTCGGTAACCATGTTAAAGGGAAACCGCTCCAAGAATGTCATTTTCCTCCGGAGAGGCTGAGTTAGTTCCCCTTCTCAGCCTCTTTTTTCATATCTCGTCTTATCCTGGCTTCTTCAAATTTTTTAAACTCTTCACTATTTTTCATGGCCTCAATTTTCTCTTTAACTCGTCTCTCAATTTGTTTTTTAAATGCCTTAAATACTTGTTGCTTTTGTTTAGGGGTATGTTTTTCAACCCACTCCCTATAAATATCCAATTCCATTTTAACCTTGGTATAGTCCCTAAGAGATAGCTCTATTTCTTTCTCAAGTAGGTCATATCCTTCAGATAGCTTCTCATAGGATTTTAAGGTGGGTCCTAAATATTTCCAGAGGATTCCCCAGAAAATTTTTAGAAGAATAAGATCGTTTGGCGCGTTGTGAAATTTATGTCCCTCAGTGGCCAAAATAAATTCAAAGTGAGACCAATCTGCCTCAATACCATTTGCATCTTTATATTCTTTATCTAGAAGAAAGAATCTATTTTTTAATGCCTCGTTATATCTTCTAATCTTTTCCTGGTTAAATTCTATGATAGTCTCGTTCTCTTTCATAGTGGTATTGGAAAACTTGTATTTACTATCTCTTTCATTGTATTTCATAATTTTACCCCCCCTCTTCTTTCCTTTTTTATTTTATATATTTGGCAATTGCCAAAAAATGGGAGCCTAACTTTTCTATCCATTGGCACGTTAGTAGTTTTTTCATTTTTATTCCTCTATAAAATCTTTAATATCGCATGGACGTTGATCGTTTGGAATTTCATTTAAATCGCCTTGAAGACCCGAACAATCGCCTCGAAGACCCGAACAATC
>Ga0180433_10004570_pt1 | contig 19326 bp, 19 predicted proteins | sample SS_ome_8_FD_132980 | JGI IMG/M metagenome (GOLD analysis project Ga0180433, IMG submission 132980) | Hypersaline lake sediment archaeal communities from the Salton Sea, California, USA - SS_1_D_1 metaG | ecosystem: Environmental > Aquatic > Non-marine Saline and Alkaline > Hypersaline >... | reverse complement strand
CGTCTGTGGAATGCACCGCGGGCGAGTAAGACTCGGTGAGAATATTGGGAGTTTGCCGAATGAAATCAAAAGAGACTTTGAATAGCAGCAGCACACTGAACTGGGCCAGAGTTGATCTGAGAAGGATGATTCTTTCCCAGCGATCTGAGGGGTATGGGAAGGGCGTGATAGTGAAGAAGAACTGCGGATTCACCTTAGTGGAGCTTCTGGTCGTTATATCTATCATAGCTCTGCTGATGGCGATATTGGTCCCATCACTGTCACGAGCAAGAGAACAGGCCAAGAAAGTTGTTTGTCTATCGCATGTGAAGCAATGGGGTGTTATCTGGTATCTGTATACTCAGGATCATAATGGCTTCTTCAACGAAGGTTGGGGTGGCGAAGGTATGGCTCGTTGGTACGATGCGCTAGAAGGCTATTACAAAGATCCCCAGATACTCTGCTGTCCAAAGGTCGCGGCGGAAAAGGGCGCATGGTTTGGGATTGGGAGTTATGGCATCAATGGTTGGTGTTACAATCCGAAACCAGGCATAAAAGATATAGGACTGGGTGTGGGCCCCACTTCGAAAAACTGGAGGACCGTTCATGTAAAGAACGCAGCGTACGTACCCATGTTTCAGGACGCAGCGTACCCAGAGGCCTGGCCGAACGATACTGACAAGCCGCGAGAGTACTACGACGTACCAAGCTCAGCATGGGGGTGGCTCGGCCACCACATCTGTATTGACCGGCATATTCTATCGGTAAACGTTGCTTTTCTGGATTTTTCTGCTAGAAGCGTTGGACTAAAGGGATTATGGAAACTCAAGTGGAATAAAGACTTTGATATAGACGGTGGACCGTTACCAGGGGAATGGCCAGATTGGATGAAGAATGCCAAAGGCGATTGACTGAGGTAGACCTTTGCACCTGACCCTGATTTATGTACCAACCGTGATTAGAGAGTTATCCACGATCTGTGTCGTGTATTGCCGGGGCGGAGGCGTAGCCGAAGCCGCGGCAATACATTCGCCCGCGAACTGAGCCGGCGTCTTGTAACCCAGGCTGCTATGCGGCCGATCATGATTGTATTCGAGCCGCCAGTGCTCGGCAAGCACCTTCGCCTCCTTGACACCGTGAAACAATTCCCGGTCCAACAGCTCATTACGGAACGTGCCCTGAAAAGACTCGGCGTAGCCGTTCTCCCAGGGACAGCCCGGCGCGATATACAACGGTCCGACACGGTTCTCATTGAGCCACTTCTTCACCGCTTCAGCAATAAACTCCGGACCATTGTCGCTACGGATAAACTGCGGTGTCCCGCGAACCATAAACATATACTGTAAAACGGCGATCACATCTGTCGCTTTGATTGAGCGACCCACTTCCAGTGCCGGTGATTCGCGTGTGTATTCATCCAGCACCGTCAGGAACTTGAGCTTTCTACCGTCTTCGGTCCGGTCCTCGACAAAGTCATACGTCCAGACGTGATTGATAAACGCGGCCTTCTTCACAACGCAGGCATTCTCTGAACTGCCAGCAGACCTCTTTGTTTTGCGTCTGTAAGGCACTTGCAGGCCCTCCTTTCGCCAGAGCCGCTGAATCCGCTTATGATTTGCACACCAGCCTTGCTGACGCAGTTTGGCCGTGATAAAACGATAGCCATAGCGTGGATGCTTGCTCGCCAGCCGTTTCATCGCTGCGAGCAACGGCTTATCCTTATCCGGCTGCTCGGGTTCATATCGCTACGTCACCCTGGGCTGATCCATCAACCGACATGCCCGACGTTCGGAAACGTCCATACGCTTTTGAGCGCGTTCCACCGCCCTGCGTTTCCGTGTCGGGCTCAGTAATTTCCCCGCAATGCTTCTTTGAGCACCACCTTGTCCAGCGATAAATCCGCCACCAGCTTCTTGAGCTGGGCATTCTCTTTTTGCAGGGCCTTGAGCTGCTTAACCTGGTTCAGCTTCATCTGGCCATACTGTCTGCGCCAGTTGTAATAGGTCGCGTCGCTGATCCCCAATTGTTTGCAGACCTGCTCGACGGTAGTGCCCGAAGCGATGGCCGCATCGGCATCCCGTAACTTCTTCACGATTTGTTCCGGCGTGTGCAGCTTGCGTCTCATCTGGGTATCCCTTTCCCTAAAAACCCACCAATGTTATCGGATACCCTCTAATTCGCAATGCCACACTTTGCGGGGGTCACATCAGAATCACTGGCTGGCTTTGACCCGCACATTGGTGGCCGGTTTTAACGCGCCCATTGACATCGATGTTTCTTCATTTCTTTGCGTCCTTTGTTTTGACAGCCATCTATTAATAGAAGTGCCTCAGCTTGGTCCTAACTAACCGATCTTTGTCAGTGGATAGAAGCGGCTCTTACCAGATCGCTTTTTGTTGTGTCGCCGCAGAATTCCATGCCAGTATGATTTAAGTTTTGACTAGCCCACATTTAACTTGATGCGAAGAGCATTTCCCACAGGTATTCCTGAGCGGCAAGTGCATCATTGCTGGCCGTGACTTTTTCAATAATAGAGTCATCCAGCTTTTGGGCAAACTCTACCATTTTCTTTGTGTGTTTTATTGAAAGGTTACAGGCCCTAACAGCATCTTCCCGGAATGGACAGATGTCAAAATTGATCCAGCCGTCATATCCAATCTTGTTTATCCAATAGCAGAACTCAAGGTTTTCCCAGAAGTGAACGCTCCCAGGGATCATGTCATAGTCCCAATCCGAATAATTATCATTACTGTGCAGATGTACAAGCCTATTCTTTTTAGACAAATATGCAGCTTCTTCCGCTGGATTCTCACGTGCTATGAAAGAATGACCGATATCGATGATCACTCCAACGTTATCTAGGTTGACATCTTCGCATAACATCAGAGCCTTAGCAGAATTAGGCACGAGTTGATGAGTTCTAGGCTCCTTTTGCTTATACTCAATACCAACCTTGACACTGGCATCAGCCAAGGCGATCTCCCTAACTGACTCTACTAGGATATGCCATCTCTTTTGGTAATCAATCTGAAAATAGTAGTCATAACCGTCGTGAGCAGGCCATAAAACCATCACTTCTGCCCCCAGTTCAGAGGCAGCATCTATGGCCTTTTTGCATATATCTAAAGCCTCGCATCGAGTTTTCTCATCGCAGGAGCATAATGATCCATGTTGCCACTTAGGCTCACTAAAAATTCCCGCTCCAACTGCTGAAACAAGGAGCCCTGCATCGCTGACAATCTTCTTCGTTTCCTCAATATTAGTGAAATCGTATGGGAAGTACAATTCTACTCCATCTACTCCATCAACAGACTTCACAAGCTTGTAAACGTCCTTTTCACTGATAGGCGTCTTGTATCCCGAGGATACTACTCTATCAGCAGGAGGCCAGAATACACTTGCCTCTATCGCATATTTTAGCTGAACTGACATAACTAATCCCTTTCGTTCTTCGTCTGGGCTATAAGTTGAAAAACAGGTCTTAACCTCATATAAAGCTTCGCGTAAATGTCATAGTATTCTTCGTAGAGTAAATGGTTGTCGCGATTTGGGAAATAGAAAACATCATCTTCAATAACGACTTCACAAGCCTCTTCAACCGAATCATAAAAACCAGCCCCGATTCCCGCCAAGATAGCGGCACCCAAACACCCGGATTCCTTGTTCTTGATAGTCTTCACCCTCTTGCCCAACACATCGGCCTTTATCTGGTTCCACATCTTGCTTTCTGCAGCCCCCCCTGACAGGATTATCTCTTCGACCTCAATGCCTGCTTCTTCAATAAGCTCAATATTTGCACGTGACATATAGGAAACAGATTCCAAAATGGCTCTTACTATGTGGTCACGTGTAGTAGAAAGACTCAGCCCACAAATTACTCCGCGAGCATTATTATCCATTTCAGGTGACATAGCACCTGCTAAGTGCGGGAGGACAATAAGCCCCCCGCTGCCGGGTGAGACCTCGTGCAATCTGTCCGTAAGAATGTCATATACGTTTGTGCCGTTCAGTTGTGCTTGGAACGCCTGTTCCTCACAGAAATTGTCCTTGAACCATCTAAGAGTCATTCCTGCGGTAGAACACCATGGTAAGTATATGAATTTGCCTGCTATCGCGTGTGTTTGGCATGGAACGCGCCTTTTGCTGTCAAAAATGGGATGGTCTAGGGTAACAGATATATTCAATGATGACCCTGTGTTTTCTGTGACGACTCCAGAAGAGATATTTCCAGTCCCTATACAACAGCACGCTTGGTCCATTCCTCCCGAAACAACAATTGGTGCGCCCAAGAATCCCAGCTCGGCCGCCACTTTCTGCTTCACCACTCCAACTTTTACCCCGGAGGGGTATAGACAAGATAGTTGATCAGTCTTTAGACCGATGAACTCGAGCATATCCTGCCACCACGTATTCTCGTGAATATCGTACAACAATGACGAACAGTATAAAGCCCCATTCGCCGCGAATTCGCCCGTCAAACGGTATATCAAGAAATCTTCGACAAACAAAATCTTGCTAATTTTCTTGAAGAGATGATACTCATGTTCTCTCAACCATAGCAGTTTCGTTGACGCCCAAGTCGGAGTCACCTCCGGTGAACCTGTTGTGTGATATACCGTTTCTGCTCCAAATTGTTGCTCAATTAATAAGGCCTCTTTTTTGGATCGCTCATCCAGCCATATGATCGCGTCTCGCAGAGGAGCTCCATTCTTATCCAGCACGACGAAACTCTCCCCTTGGCTTGAAATGGCCAAAGCTGTTACCTCTCGCTCCCTATCACTAAGTCGTGAAAACAAAGACCTAAGAACAGTTTTGAGAGAAGACCAGTAAGACTCGGGATTTGTCTCCACAATCCCGCCTGGCTTGGTGGAAAGGCTGTATTCTCGATTGCCGGATGCTAAAGGAACACCGCTTTTGCTGTAGACCGTTGCCTTAATGGCTGTTGTGCCTGCATCAATTCCCAGTAGCGTACCCATATACAGTTCGACCCTAAATCATTACATTCTTTACATACATGTCTTCCACATAAACACTTACCTAAATGCCGTGTACCCTCGTGGTTTCCATTTGTATGGTTTCATATCTGGCTTATGCCGCGCAGAAAGAAATTCATCACTCCAAAAGGTAATTCCCCAAACCTACTAATATGATCGATAGGGCCAATAGCAAAGAACCTTGCACCATCCGCAACCTCGCTATTGACGGGGCAAACTTCCATTCGCCAGTAATAACACCCCACAGGTTCGCTATCAAGATCCCCGTGGCTATAAACACCAGCCATCCCACAGTAGTTCCTAGCTTTCCTAGGTTTGATGCACCAGCGCCGTAGAACATAGCCCCGCTGATGAAAATTCCCCCCATGAATATCCCCCAAAGCCAATACAAGTACGTACCTGGCTGTCCATATTTCTGCCACGAGCCGGTGCGCACAAGGAGATATCCACAGTAAAAGAAGTTGGGTATGAACCCACCCAAAAGAGCCAGTGACCAAATGGGGCTATTGTTCTTGAAGACTGTTCCAGCGTCTCCCAAATAGGCGCTGGTCACCTGAGCTATCGGCATGCCAAAGTGGAAAGCCAGATTAAACATTGCACTGAAGATCCCTGCTAGAAGGCATACCAGAAAGCCTGCCTTGAAGCTCGAGTATCTAATCTGTTGTTCCACTTTATTCTTCTGTATGCTTCTGTCACGAATCATTCCAGCAAATCCGCAGACTGTTACCCCACCAATGGTCACCAACATTGCTGAGATGATTACCAGGCCGCCAATGGTCATTACGCTGTCAGGGTTCGTCACTAACATGGGAACCAGACTGCCCGTTACTGCGATGATACCCATCATAACCGTGTAACCTAACGACATACCCAGCATATACAGACCGAGACCGAAGAACACAGAGCCTAGTCCCCATCCTGCCCCGAAGAGAAAAATTCGTAGCAAGACCGTCCATGCAACCTTCCTATACACACCAAATAGCTCTGGGACAGACCACGCAGCAAAAATCCATGGAAGAATTACCAAGGCAATCACTGAGAATAGTATCCAAATGTTTTCCCATTCCCATTTCTTGGTGAGCTTCATTACAGCACCGTAGCTGCCGTCGCACGTTCCAGAAGCTACCGCAGCTGCAATCCCAATAAGTGTCGACATGCGTCATTCTCCTGTCAATTCTACGGAGAGGCCTTCCGATTCTAGGCTATGGTGAGCCGCCAACTCAGTTAAGCTTCCTGTTGTCAGAAACCTATACGTTTCCGTGAGGCGACGCTTGGACACGGTATAGCTCACTTGGCCACCAATCACTTAAGCTCAGCAATGATCTCCGTGGCCTCCCGACTCGTGGCGTCACTTACGGAGAGACTAATTACCTTTCGCAACATTATCTTAGCCTGGGCCGGCTCGCTACTCTTGATGGCTCTACAGATTTTGACCACAGCAGCTGCTGCCTCGGCTCTCATGGCTTCGTTATCCAGACAAGCCCCAGCTATCTTCAGGGCTTCAACCGACTTGACATTTGCCAGTCCGGAGAGTATCAGTTTTTTCTCTTCATACCTCGAGGACAAGGATAGAGCGTCTGAGTAAAGCCTTGCGGTTTCGGCCTCCGGTCGTGTACTCGGCTGGCCAATCAGATTTATGAAACCTCGTAGAGCTAGCAAGCGATGTTCGCTATCGGAACCTGCAGCCACTCTCCGTAGATCGGCCAGTGGTTCAGCTGAAGGCCATCTGGATAAAGCGCGGATAGCTGTTGTTTTCATGCGGTCGTCATCACTGTTCAAAGCGTCACGGATAGCTGGCAGCGCGTTGCTGTCGCCCATCTTGCCGAGGACACGAACCAAGCTGTACTTGGCGGATGGAAGTTCGAATCGAAGCAGAGCAGCAACGATGGCGTCGGTTCGTCCGCTCTCGGCGTTTGTCTGTTGGCAAACGCAAAGAAGTGTTTTTTCAGCCTCATTGCGCTCAGCGTCGTTTTTGACACTTGAAAACAGACTTATTAAATCAGGCAAATTCTCTTCGTCACAAACAAGGCCCAGTGCCTTGATCGATTCCAGTCGAACGCCCGAATCTGTTTCTCGGCTCACGAACTCAACCAAGATCTCCGCCGCTGCTCCAATGTTCCTTTGGCCAATACATCGAATCAACTCGACTTTTGACCCTAACCCGGCCCGACTAACACTCGACAAAATTGTTTTGTCAACTCCCGGATCCTCCAAGTGACAGAGACTCTCGCGGGCCACTTCCTGCTCCAACCCATCGGTAGTCGCAGCTACTTCTGCTAGAAACATGACACAAGATGCATCGCCGAGTTTCGCCAGTGCCCTCAGGGCTTCTATTCGAACATGCTGGTTTCTGTCTTTCGTGGCAGCTCTGACTGCTGGAAGAGCGGCTTCGTCACCACGGTCTCCCAGGGCACACAATAGCAAGGCCTGTTTGAACCAAGACAGCTTTGGCAGTTTTTCCACAAATGCTCTTGTTGCAGTAACGCCGGGAAATTCCCTGACAAGTTGGAGCGACCTGTTTCCGAGGAACGGGTCCTCACCTGTAATGGCATCAAGTACAAGTGAAACACTGTTACCTTGAGCGGTTAGTCGTTTCAAAGCGGCAAATCGAATTGCAGGAGCTTCATGTCGTGAGTAGAGTTCGCGGCAAATTGCTAACCCATATTCGGTTTTTGAATCGGCGACCAATTTGTCTGCACATGCCAAGCAGGCATGTCCCCAGTTACGGTGAAAGTCCCGAGTGAGCTTTGATTTGGCTCTGTCTAATGACCAAGCTGCATCGAGGCTCCCTATTTTGCCAAGACTAGTTATAGCAGATCGTACTACCTCACTATCAACGTCGTCCAGCAAACTGTTCAATTCCCCCACAGCTGCATTGTCGCGACGCACGCCCAGTGTGTTGATGATACCAATCCTTGCCTTCCCCGCGGTCTTGTGCAAAGCGTTCCTCAATGCCTCATTGACTGCCAAACCTGGTATTCGCTCTAAAGCATATTGTGACATATCTGATGTCTCAGGCTCGATTAACATAGCACTAAGAGTCGGGATTGATTGCTCGGAACCAAGGATGCTCAAGTTGTGGCAGACAAATTGCTTACTTGCCAGCGTTGCATCCGACCGAAGAAACACTAGGAACAGTCGCTCAATTTCCCTTGAACATTGTTTCGATGCCTGCATAGTACGCAAGAGGTCGCTCACTTCGACAAGTGGTTTCCGACTTTGTCCGTATTCATAGGCAGAAATCCCTTCCAGTAGCCGGCTCAGTTCCTGTACAGCAAGTTCTGTTCCTTCATGCGTGGCGGCGACACCTTTTCGCATGTTGATTTCCGTCCCTGCGAGGTCCTTAGATGTCCCTGCTTCTGCGGAGTGCAACAAGAAAACCGTTGAAACCAATACCGCATACACGCAATAGTATTTACCATTCCTTTTCATCATAAAGATCCCTTAATTTGATCATCACATAACAAGCTATTTAGTTGGCCACCGTCCATGTCTTACTCAATCTGAACTAAACCCGCTACCTCCAGAATAGATATGAGGTTTCTGCATCACAAACGCCACGGGCTTCGCATGGGCCTGGAGAGAAGCCGATTTGCTGCAGTGTCATTTGTAAAGACCTCTTTCTTAGGATCCCACTTCAGTGTCCGACCTAGTTTCATTGCAGCAATACCCAAGTGGCCAATCATTATTGAGTGGTGGGCCACCTCAGCGGGTGCAATCGTCTGCTTACGCGTCCTAACACAATCCAAGAAATTCCCTATGTGGTCGTCACTTTCATAAAGGTGGGTTTCATTTGGTCCGATCGTGGATTGCAGTATTGATTTCGGATGAGCATCCCAAAATCCGCGACGCACATACAGCCAGCCTTCTGAGCCTTCGAAAAGGGTCCCCATATTTCCTTTTGGATGTTGTTTGACATCACAGACAATCATTGTAAAACCCTCGGCGTACTTGCACTCAAAACGATACGCCTCAATAGTGTCATAGAGCCCGTTCTCGGCCCTCGGAAATACTCCCTTTCCTTTAACCTCGATTGGTGCAGTGTATTCGGTACCCATACCCCATTGAGCAATATCACAGTGATGTCCTGCCCAGTCAGTTATCTGCCCACCGGCATAGTCGCTAATCCACCGAAAGTTGAAGTGGCACCGCCCGGCGCAGTAATACGCCCACGGGGCTGGGCCCAACCACGTGTCATAGTCAAAACCCTCAGGGACCGGTGACGGCTTAGTCTCAAGGCTACCGCCGTTACCATAGGGTAACCCTACAGTAACAGTATGCACGTTGCCAATACGTCCGTTCCTCACTAATTCGCAGGCGCGACGGAACTGAAACTGAGAACGTTGCCAACTCCCTGTTTGCCAGATCGCTCCGTACTTCTCCAGCGCATCACAGATCGCCCGGCCTTCAGCGATATTGTAAGCCAAGGGCTTTTCGCCGTAGATATCCTTGCCTCGCCGTGCTGCCTTTACTGCTGGGATTGCATGCCAGTGGTCAGGCGTGGCGATAGAAACCGCATCAATATCCTCTCGGGCAAGCAACTCCCGGAAGTCGTTGTAGGCAGCACAATCCCTATTGCCGTACTTCTTATTGACTATATCGCGGGCTGCATTCCGATGCTCGACATCCACATCGCATACTGCCACAACCTTGACGTTCGGCCGAGCCAAGAAATTCTTCATATTACCTGTACCCATCCAACCTAACCCTATGCATCCCAAAACAATTCTGTCACTGGCAGCGGCCAGCCCAGCCCCCCCTAGCACTCCCGCCGGGATGAAGTAAGGCAAAGATAATGTCGCAGAGCCGGCCCCCACGGCCCGCTTGAAAAACTGACGACGACTCATTGTTCTAGTGCCCATAAGCAAACTCAACTCCTTTCCACGTACAACTCTATACACGACGCGATGCCGACCAGGAACATTGCACGTGCACATGCAACCCCGCTGCTACGCGGGCGGACACGAACGCTCCCCGCGTCGCACAGACGGTGGAAAAATTACCAGAAACTAAGAAACCCATAAATGAGTCCTAATCATGCCTAATATCACATAATCTAACATGGAATCACGCCACGCTAATTCAATATAAGCTGGCTGAGAGAAGATGTCAACCCAGATCTCAGTTTTTTTCAAAAATCTGTCTTTTTGCGGCCTGTTGAGGCTGGCGTCTTAAAGCCCGCCTCGGCACTTTATAATGGAAGATTGGCAGCGGAAACCGGGCGCGAGAGCAAGCGCAGCAAATTTCTCGATTTTCCAGAAAAAAGGGGTTGACAAGGTTGTAAGAATCGCCAATAATATCACTTATTATATCACAGCTTTTGAATTATGACATAGAAAGGGGGCACAAGCTCGGCAAGTATAAGCTCGTGGTACCTGTATGTAGGTTTGGGGCCCGCTTGTTCTTCCACATTGGATGTTTGAATGTGATACGTTTTTCAATGCTTCCTCGCTGTGCGTTGGCGTAGCGTTGCTGACTTCGGGGTGAGTCGGCCAGGAACTTCCTGGTGCGCTTTACATGGCTCTCAAGATGGTAAATGTGTGGTCGTATGTTTTGTCGCGGGTATGGCTGGCGGCTGAAAAGACCTGCCGTGCTGGGCGACACGGCCGGGCGAGTTTTCGTGGATAATCCGTTGCGGGAGGACGGCGAAGGTCTTAGGCGGGGGCGTTCCTTCCGCATTTTGTGAAATAGGAAGTAATAAAGACAACGGAGAAGGCATGAAGCCACCAGTCTGAGCAGGCAAAACGAGTACTCTGCAAGGTGTCAGATCGCTGCGGTTTGCGCTTGCAGAGGGCTCTATAGAGGTCCGCAAGGTACAAGAGGTTGTGATACTCGATTCAGCCCGGGTTGCCAGATCGTTCTTTGTGCCCAGGTTCGACAGGCCGATGCAGCAATGGGTAACAGTGGCGTGGCAAGAAATGGAAAGGAGCAATTGGCATGAGAACAAATCAGTTCCAGATTGTTATTGTTGTTGGTGGAATTTCGATCCTTCTCGTCATGAGCGTCTGTTTTGCTCCACCTTCGCCAGAGGGTAACGACTGGGAAGTCTTGTTTGACGGTAAATCGCTCAGCGCTTGGCATGTTAGTGGCAAGAGTGGGCATAGTGCAACCAGTGGGCACAGGTCGGGTGGTCGTTGGGTGGTTGAAGGTGGCGCTATTGTGGGAAGTCAAGACATCCCTGGCAATGGCGGGATCTTGATTACAAACGAGCAATTTGATGATTTTGAGGTTGTGTTGGAGATGAACAACGATTTTGGCCCTGATAGCGGCCTGTTTCTTCGCAGCACCGAAGATGCTAGATGCTACCAAGCGATGATAGATTACCACCCCGGTGGCAATCTCATGGGGATTTATGGAGAGGGTTTAGGAGGAAAGCCTCATGTTCGGAATTTTAGTTTTTTGGGTGATCCGAATATGATAAGAGCCACAGTTGCAGCAGTTCCTCTACCGGTTCTAACTCAGGCTTGGCCAAAGTTCTGGCGACATGGTCAATGGAACGAGTTGCGCGCGAGGATCATCGGCAATCCACCTATGATCACCACCTGGATTAACGGCGTAAAGTTTATGGAATGGGTCGAATCTGAGGTCAGACATCCTGGAAAGGGGGGCATTGCTCTACAGATCCACGGGGGAGGTGACTATACGAAGCAGTTTGTTCGGTATCGTAACATTCGCGTTAAGCGATTGGGGCTCCCCAAAAGAGCGGAAAAAACCAAACCCGATCTTTGACAGCTTGACGGAATAGTGGTCTTATACGAGTTGTATTAGGTTAATGCGCTGGAGGTTATTTAGCCGATGTAGTTCATAGTAGTCGATTGGTAAGTATTTTTTGGCATGGAGGCTATTATGAACGTGAAACCGCATTATAGCACTCAACAATTACAAAAGCTCTCACCGTAGCGAAACGAATGCATGGCTGGCTCGTCGAATTAATGGGGTATACTTCGCAAGCAAAGGATTGACCTGCCCTCGGATCACGGAGATCACGGGTTCAGCACGCAGGACAATCCAGCAGTGGATCGCCAAATACAATACCGGGAGTATCGAAGCATTGAAAGATTCTCCTCGCTGCGGTGCCTCTGTCAAGCTCTCACAGAAACAACAACACGCATTGTGTAAACACATAGAAGCCGGGCCAACAAGACAGGATCACGTATCTGTGCTGAATGGGCCAGCGATTAGGAAAATTCTGGGACAGGAATTCGGGGTGAGCTATTCCCTATGGGGCGTATATAACTTATTGCATCGGCTCAGGTTTTCTTGCCTTTGTCCGCATCCACAGCACGAGGACGCAGGTTCTCGGGCGCAGGAGGAATCTAAAAAAACTTCCCTAAGACACTGGATCAGGTCCAAGCAGTGCATCCGGACAAAAAGATAGAGCCTTGGTTTACCGATGAAGCTTGCTTTGGCCAACAGGATACTATAAAGCAGAGTATGGGCACGGAAAGGTTCGCGACTTCGTGCCGTCAGACAAACGAAATATGAGTGGCTGTATCTTATTGGTTCGGTGTGCCCAGAGACAGGACGATATAGTACTCCCCAAAAACTGGGCGCATGATTAAGGTGGATTTGTCGCCTGAGACGATAACAGTTTCAGGAGATAGATTCATGAAGAACAGAAGACGTAATCACAGTGCCCAGTTTAAGGCAAAAGTGGCCCTGGAGGCAGCGAAGGGCGACAAGACAATAGCTGAGCTGGCCAGCCGGTTTGAGGTGCACCCCAACCAGATTACGAAGTGGAAGAGGCAGCTATTGGAATCGGTGCCGGCAATATTCTCTCGCTCTCGGCAAAAAGACAAGCAGAAGCAGGACGACCTGACGGAATACTTATACCAGCAGATAGGCCAGTTAAAGGTTGAGCTTGACTGGCTCAAAAAAAAATCTGGATTTGATGCTTGAGCAAAAGCGAGCAGCGATAGAGCCGGACCACAGCAGAATATCGATTTTTCGGCAATGTGAGCTGCTTGGACTTAGCCGAAGCAGTCTGTACTACAAGCCGCATCGAGATACGCGATACACTGAGCAGTTGATGAAATTGATAGGTGCACAATACATCGAAACACCATTTTACGGCATCGACAAGATGACCGCGTGGCTGCGTCGTCAGGGCTATCAGGTCAATCATAAAAGAGTTCGCCGCCTGATGCGTCCGATGGGCTTGAAAGCGGTTTATCCACGTCGAAAGCGTGGTTTGAGCGTGCCGGATCAGGAGCACAAGATATACCCATATTGGCTTAAAGACGTGCAGATAAGCCGGCCCCTATTGTCATCCCACCTTCAAGTGAAATCGGGGCAAGCTGAGATGTCAAGTTGAAACCAAATTGTCAAAGAGCTTGGAATGGCTAATCGTGGCTGTACAGAAACCAATGAAAAGATTCGGTCAAGTTGAGTATATCTGAATAGACGCTTAGCGTCGCAATGACTGTTTTGGTTCTCCGCTTCTGGCAAATGGCGGTCAAAGGAGCATCTGCATTATGTTTCGAAAACCGATGTATGCATTGGCGTTGGTGACAATATTGGACTTAGCAATTAGGGTTTCTGGCTCCCAGAAGGATCCCGAACTGGAAACCTTCAGACTCACCCGCCAGCAAGTAATAGAAAAAACGATGAGACCATATGATGGTCATGACATTCCCACACTTCTACATGTTAACAGAAGCACGCTGGACCGTAAGGTCATGTGTGGCTATCAAGGGTGGTTCACTTGCCCCGGCGATGGAGCAGGAAAGGGTTGGGCGCATTGGGGCAACCGTGGCAAGTTCGATCACTACCACTGCACTATCGATTTCTGGCCCGACATGCGCGAGTACGATGATGACGAGCGTTATGCCACGGTTTTTAGGCACAGCGATGGTACCACAGCATTCGTCTACAGCGCAATGAATGCGAAGTCGGTTGCACGGCACTTCAAATGGATGCGCGACTACGGCATCGACGGTGTATTCGTGCAGCGTTTTGCAGCAGACACATTTGACGGGAAAAATCTAAATCACGTCAACACAGTTCTTGCAAACTGCCGAGCAGCGGCTAATCAATATGGTCGAGTTTACGCTTTGATGTATGACTTATCCGGTTTGAAACAGGGCCAGATGCCGCAGGTGATCGAGGACTGGAAGCTTCTGATCGATAGGATGCGGCTCACAAGAGATGCCAATGACCGTTCGTATCTATATCACAAGGGTATGCCTGTTGTGGGAGTCTGGGGAATTGGATTCAGCGATGACCGAAAATATACGCTAGATGAGTGTGCCCAGCTTGTAAGTCTCTTGAAAAACGATCACAAATACGGTGGTTGCACGGTGGTTCTTGGTTTACCGACCTTCTGGCGTATGCTTGACAAAGACTGTCTAAGTAGTAGAAAGGTACATGAAATCATTGAAGTAGCCGACATTGTTAGTCCATGGACGGTTGGCCGTTTCGGCAAACCCGAAGATGTGCCGATGTTTGCGCGAAGCATATGGGCAGCCGATCTGGAATGGTGCAAAAGACATGGCAAGGAATATTTGCCAGTTGTTTGGCCGGGGTTTAGCTGGTATAATACAGATCCCCGAACCCGTATACTCAATAGGATACCACGTTTGCGAGGAGAATTTCTGTGGAAGCAGTACGTCGAGGCCAAAAAGGTAGGCGTGACTATGCTATACCAGGCTATGTTCGACGAAGTCGACGAAGGCACGGCCATATTCAAATGTACAAACGACCCGCCGGTATCGGTCGGTAGGGTTAAGTTTGTGACCTACGAGGGCCTACCTAGCGATCACTATTTGTGGATAGCCGGGCTGGGCCGACAAGTGCTCCGTGGGGAAGTTGAAATTAGCGAAGAACTACCACGGAGGAAGTAGAATTTGCAGCCTTGCCCCCCAAATCTTTTTGAGATGGTGGGTTCCTTTGGAAGGAACGAATAAGAAAGACCTTACACCCACAGCAATTTTGATATTTCAGCTACACAGCTCAGTTAATTTGTTCTGATTGCAGTTTGAAGAGGGACCTGCATAGACAACTTGCCGAAGTGCTCAAGAACCTTCATTTGCTGCTTTTCTGTGCCCCGCTGATCGGTGACAATCATTCTTACCGTTCGCGTTGACTCGCGGTTTCTGCTACCGAAGCCCGGTCGTTGCCTCAGCAAAACGTTATCAAAGGCTGGACGCATACGATGTTGATGTGACCCGCGAAAAGCGTACCGTTGCGAATTAGAGGGTATCCGATAACATTGGTGGGTTTTTAGGGAAAGGGATACCCAGATGAGACGCAAGCGGTAGTGTCAAGAGTTTTGCGCACATTTTTCTGTTGTCTCTCTCGATCTGGTCATTGTTTCCTTACCGCCCGCCCCATGGGGCGGGACGCTTATCGGACTATCCAGCAACCTCCAGCACTTGCTGCTGTTGCTGTGTTTGCTGATCCTTTAACCGCTTCATGTTCAGATACCTATACGTGCTCCACTTCGTGCCGGCGATGTGTCTGAGTCGGGCTGCAGCCAACATCAATGCGCTGTTACCATCGGGGAAGCACCCTACCACATTTGTCCTGCGTCGGATCTCACGCATGAGCCTCTCCAGCATATTATTCGTCCGGATCCTGCGCCAATGCTCACGAGGATAGGACATATATCGCAGGGTCTCCTCTACACCGTCTCGGACTTTCTCAGATGCCTTATACAATTTCATCTCTCGGAGTTTGTCAGTCACCGCCTGGGCTTTATGCAACGCTGCCTCTTTATCCTCCTGGGCGTGAATCGCCTTGAGCATTGCCGCCACTTCTTTGACCTTCGGATTGCCCCTCCTTGAAGGTTCCCCAGGGAACCAGGCTCGGTGCCGGTACCCGGTACGCAAACCATTATTGCCTGCTAAGTAGCGGCAGGCTGAGGCGCACGGCTAACTTAGCGACCGCAGGCATAAAGCTTTGCCCCTGCGGGGTTGGTTCGGCCGGCACCTGGCCCAAGTACCGGTTCACGATTCACCGGGTGAATCGTCTGTTACCAGCTCCCCGGCTGTTATTTCCAAATACATAAGCAGGCGGCCTCAATGGGGCTGCCTTGAACAGCCCTGAGGAGGGATGGATATGAACAACCTGGAAGAGCTTTCCACTGAGGAACTCTGGGGAATCGTGAAGGAGAATGCAAAGGCTGCTCAGAGGCACACCAACTGGCTGGACCGCCTGGATGCGGTCAGGATTTGTGCAGCGCTGATTGATTCCCGTATCCAGAGTTTTCACCGTAAAGCCCGTGCTGAAAAGCTGCTCAAGCGGCACGCAGTCCCGGCGCAAATGGCGGGACGGACTTCAACGAAAGAGGAGGTGAAGGCATGACAGAGGATGATGTGACGCCGGAAGAGGAGCATGCAGAGCTGGATGTCCAGCAGGACGCAGAAGCGGCAGCGAAAACCTTCGAGGTGTACTACGTCGTGAAGACACCGGGCGTTGCCGTTGTGCGGGCCAGAGACAGCGCAGAGGCGATAGAGAAACTGTATCAGGGCGACGTGGAGCAGTACGACGACGGTGGGTTCACCTCTCAGGAAATGGAAGTGGATGACGTTCTGGAGGTGCGCGAATGAGCGTTGTGGAGTTGGACAGCTATGGCAGACAGGAGGCGATAGAACATGAGTAGGCTATCGGTAAAGGTAGTCGAAGAATCGAACAGCGGTCAGAGGAGGAGCTTCCGGGCCGGAGGCGATGATTCCCGGGCCCTGGTGATCAACTTGCTGAGCCCGCAGGGTGTGGTTGGTTGTTTGACCCTGCAATACGATGACTCTGGCACGCCGATGGTCACGCTCCGCAGGGAGCGGGCATTTCCCTGCCAGATTCATAGCTTCGCCCAGACGAAGCTGTTTAACTTCAAGGAGGTGAAAGAGTATGGCGAATAACGCCATGGTGTGCGTGCAGGCAGGCGAGGAATACGGCCTATATCACAGGAATTGCCACGGTGGGCCGGTGCAGTTTGGCACGGAATTGATAGAGGCTCTGCGCAACAGCGAGACGGAACAGGCCCTTGAATCCGTTCAGGCCGCTGCCCTGGGCCAGTGGGTGCGGTATCCGGACGAGGCCTTCCTGAAGGTCCGCCAGGATATCGAGTGGATTTACGTGGTCCGCGACCAGGCAGGCGAGCAGAGCAAGCACCTGGAAATCCACAAGACCAGCTACGACGGTACCACGCGCCGGTTTGCCTGGATGGTCTGGAGCGGCCGGCTCCAATACCTGGACAAGGTAACGGCCACCCGACAGATGGAGCTGGCGGAGATGACCGGTATTGCGTTGCTCCAGGCCCTGCGTGCCTTTGAACGAGCCAAGTAACAGGTGGTAGGCCCCGACAAGGCATTCGCACGCCTTTTTTCGGGGCTTTACCCACCCAGAGATAGACCAACAAGGAGGTGAAAAGAATGGATTACAAACTCGCATTGGACACAGGGCGCAAGCGCGCCGAGCAAGCGGCCGAGGCACTGGCCCGATGGACCGGCGTCGAGACCTACCCGCTCTGTGCGGTGCAGCCGGCGCCGGGCAGCGAGCGCCGGGGTGCGCGGGATTGGGAGCCGGTCGGCCAGCAGAGCTACAAAGACATCGCCCGCGATGAAGGCATATACGGCAGAGGCAACTACCATGTGCTGGTCGTGGACGAACACGGGACCGCCAAGGCCTGCAGCCGCAAGCTATTTGGCTGGGTCGATGTGCTTAGACTTGTTGAGCGTCTGCCGCTGCCGGTGGCTGCGCCCGGCTGGGGAGAGCTTTGGAACGCACTGGACCGCAAGCCGGATGCCGGTGAGGTGCGGTCACGCTCCGTGCGTGCGGAAGCCTGAACCAGATGAGATGCCCCAGCCGCGAGGCCGGGGCTGACTCCTTTTCTTGGAGCCGAGCTGACCCAGCTACGAACGGTGTCTGGCGGGTTGCTATGGCCTATTGTGAGCCAGCTGTGGCAGCGGTCATTCTCCCGTAAAGCGTATGGTGTTCATCAACTCTTGTTAGGCGGGCGAAGCGTTGTCCTACGGATACACGTTCCAAACCTCCAGGATGCGCCAGCCCTTGTCGGTCTTGGCCACGGCTCCGGAAAATGACCAGCCCTTACGGCAGGCATCACTGATCGCTTGGGGTACGGGAGTATTGATTTTCTCATCTGTGGAGAGACCGGACAGGTGCAGCATACCGGGCTCCACCGCCTGGATACTGAAGTAATCTTCCACGACCTCATCATAATCAATCGTGCTACGGTCGGCGTAATCGGCAAGCATCCAGGCCAACTCCTCGGCGGCAGGCAGTTCTTTGGCGGCAACGGCACCGGTATCGACCATCTCGGCGGCAGCTTTCGGGGTGATATAGCCTTTTGCCTGGAGCCATTTGCCAAGCTTCTTGGTCACTGTTGCCGCTGCTTGTTTGAGCTCTTTGCCGCACATGACTTTGCGGATCATGAAGTAGTTGAGGAATTCACTGACATTGCCGGGGATCTTGTCCGGGCCGAAGAGCTGACAAAACTCCCAGTGGTCCTCGCCCTCGGCCTCATAAAAACGGTCCAGTAGCGCATTGTCCCGCTTGCTGAGGCTCTGATGGGCATACCCGTCCAAAAATGAGCCGAACAATTCGATGATGTCCTCATACTTGCGCGTAGTGGAAGGCTTCAGGCGTTGTCGCTGTTCTTGGAGGAACTCATCGAGCACTGCTTCGATAGTCTTTTTGGCAGGATCGCCGGTTCTTGTTGTATGCTTACTCATTTTCATTCCCTTGTGGTTACATCGTCTGCTTCAGGGTCGACTACCGTGACCATGGGGCGCACGGGTCTGCGCATCGCCTCTCCTTTAAATTTGCGAAGGACGGTATCAAAATCCTGATCAACGCGAAACTGCTCATCCCTTAATGTTTGCCTGAGGACGTCCTGCGTGCGTTCGGGGAACTGGTCGCGCATCCTCTGGAACAGCCAATAGTCGATACTCTCGTTGGTTAGATACTCCCAGATGCGCCGGGCTTGCTCTGTCGTAAGCTGACCTTGGCCTTCGAAAGCGGAGCGAAACAAGCCGTAGCCCCAATAAAACGCCAGTCCATGCCGCCGGTCAAAAACTGCAGCAGTGTCTTTGGCCTCAAGCAATGCCTCTGGCAATGAAAAGGTTGGCCCTGGAGGCTCGTGGCCGTGCCTCTGTTGGTAGAGCTGGGCCCGGGTCAGCCCGCTGTCAGGCAGTATCATCTCGTCTTTCCAGCACCGGTCAAAGCGGTTGATAGCAGCCGCGAGTTCCAGGCCATCTTCAAACAGAAGCTCTTCTTGGCCAAACACATCTATCCAGGCCTGATATTGCTGCTGCTGAATCTTGAAACCTTCCTGGATACGAGGGTCATCAGGATCGGTATGACCGACCATAGGCCTGTATTTAGCTTCGCGCTT
>Ga0180433_10004568_pt1 | contig 19336 bp, 17 predicted proteins | sample SS_ome_8_FD_132980 | JGI IMG/M metagenome (GOLD analysis project Ga0180433, IMG submission 132980) | Hypersaline lake sediment archaeal communities from the Salton Sea, California, USA - SS_1_D_1 metaG | ecosystem: Environmental > Aquatic > Non-marine Saline and Alkaline > Hypersaline >... | reverse complement strand
GGGCTGGGTCAGGCTGCAAAAAGGATCCGACGGTACAGGACATCTCTGGTTAAGGGTTGACAGATCTGATAACAAATGCGGATTTTTCTGTAATATGATGGATGAACCGATAAAAGATGATGAATGGAAACAATATGAGATAACAGGTACTGTGGATTCGATAGCAACCAGGATATGTTACGGATGCTTTTTAAAAGGCAAAGGACAATTATTTACTGACGATCTTCAATTATTTTATAAAGAAGGTAATGAATGGATAGAAATACCTGTTTTAAATAGTGATTTTGAAACAGAACCTGTTAGTAATAAGTCAGGTAAATTACAATGGGTCGGAAGAGGAGACGGATATTCTGTTACAGCATGCAGCAATGAGTTTCATGAAGGAAAAAAATCAGTGATCATCAGGTCTGAAGACATAACGGAAACTACCAGCGGAAAACCCTTGTTTGACTTTCATCCTGAATTTGGTGAAATAACAGAGGAACAAATTGCCGAAGATGTTGTATGTCAGATCCCCCTGGTGCTGTATTGTAATAAAAACGGCACATATCCTGATGCTGATATTGATAAGCTGAATAAACTCCGCGAAGATATCAGAAATGTAGAAACTGATGCTGAAAACCTGTCCCTGAGATTAGGTAATATTATAAATATATATAATGTATTTCAGCATTTTTATCCATATTTCGACGCTGTTAATGTGGACTGGGAAAAAGAACTGGAAAAAGCATTATCACGCTGCTTTACCGACAAAAATGGGAAAGATCACTTTTTAACGATAGAAAAATTCACTGCTGCACTTAAAGACGGTCATATAAGGGTTTCCGGTGGTAATACAGGCGATTATTATCCTCCTTTTACATGGGAATGGATAGAGAATAAGCTGGTTATTACCAGCGTTTCAGATAACAGTATTGAGATAAATGCCGGTGATATAGTAACTCAAATCAACGGACATACCGCGGAAGATCATTTTAAAGATATCCATTCGCGTATATCTGCCGGCACAAAGGGTTGGATGTCTTACAGAGCAGAGACATTGAGCCTTGCTGGAGAAAAAAATTCCGTAATATCAATCACTGTTGACGGACAAAATCTTGAATTACAAAGAAATACTGCCGGTCAACCTATTGAAGAAATAAAAACCAGCCATCTTATGATAGAAGATGATATCTGTTATCTTAATTTAGATATTATAGAAATGGATACTATCAATGAGCTTCTTCCTGTCCTTGAAAAATGCAAAGCTATTATATGTGATCTCAGAGGGTATCCGAACGGCAACCATGTTCTGATCCGACACCTGATGTCAACAGACGACACAACAGGATCATGGATGCATATCCCTCAGATCGTTTACCCTGACCAGAATAAAATCACAGGATACCAGGGTCATGGCTGGTCAAAGTTTATGAAAGCTAAAGAGCCTTATCTGGGCGATAAAAAAATAGTATTTATCACTGACGGAAGGGCTATCAGCTATGCAGAAAGCTATATGGGTTATATCGAGGGTTACAAACTAGCTACAATTATCGGGCAACCTACTGCCGGAACCAACGGTAATGTTAACTTTTTCAGTCTGCCCGGCGGATATGGTATTAGCTGGACAGGGATGAAAGTGACTAAGCACAATGGCTCACAACATCACGGTATCGGGATCATCCCCGATATTTATGTCGAAAAAACAATAGCAGGTGTCAGAGAAGGAAGAGATGAACTTTTGGAAAAAGCTTTGGAGATCTGCAGGCAATAATAATGTTCTTAATTACAAAAAATAAATTTATTTTTTGTAATGGATTACATTTTTTTATATTGACATACAGTAATATATCTTAAGAATGATATTAAGTAAATACTTATAAAGAATAATAATGATCAGAAAATTATTATTTATAGAATTACAAAAACTGCTTCCCAATACGACATTCCGGGTGCTTATAATCCTGCATGCAGGTCTGTTCCTGCTGGTAGCCTTCCTGTCAACACAAATAGATATCAGTATGCCGGGTGTTGAGCTAAAAAATATGCATCAGTTCCCGGTTATCTGGAATCTCTTCACATGGCTGGCAAGCTATTTTAATCTTTTCCTGGCGATCCTGATTATTGTAAGTGTCGGCAATGAATTTTCTTTCAGGATGTTCAGGCAGCATGCCATTGACGGATTGCAAAGGAACGAGCTTATTACGGGCAAATTACTGGTCATATTGATCTTATCGTTTTACAGCCTTATACTTGTCTTTCTGATAACACTGGTGTTCGGGCTGTTCTGCAGTACGGAGCCTGACCTGTCTGTTATGTTCGACAGGGCATACTACCTGTTTGTTTACTTTCTGCAGACTGTCGCTTATATGTCGCTGGCTTTACTGATAACTATCCTGCTGAGAAATACAGCATTGTCAATAATAGTGTTTGTATTCTATTTTTTCCCCGTGGAACCGGTAATACGGCAATTTTTCCCTGATACCGTTGCACAATATTTCCCTATGAAGATTATTTCAAAACTTACCCCTGCACCGGAAACAAGCGATTTCATAAACTTTCAGTTCCAGGGAGCATATAACGGGCAGGATATTAACAACCAGATAACCGGATATGCCGGAGACCTCCCATTGTTCGTTAACATTTCCGTATGTGCACTTTATATCGCAGTTTTCATACTGCTGTCAACAATCATCATGAACAGGAGAAACCTATAATAAAAACCAAAATCCCTGCCTGCGGCAGGCAGGCAAACTTCAAAATCCAAAACCTTACTTTATATTCTCGATACTTGGAATTTGGAATTTCACTTTGGAATTTGAGATTTGGAATTTGGAATTACACTTTTGCCCATGAAGTAGAGCTTCGCACACTTCATGGCATGCTTTTGCCTTTTGCCTTTTATTATTGCCTCCTCCCCTTCCATGTATATCTCCCAAACATCCCTGCAATTCCTGTAAATGAAACATATAAAAAATATAATATCTGGGCAGGGATTAATAACAACAAAAGCTTCTGCTTCTTAAAAAACCAACTGATAATATTAAGGAAAAAAAGATCTGTAATGCACTTGACAGTAAATAGTAACAGGAATAAAATACCGTACCATGCATCAAACCACATCATAACGAGCAACAGCAGTAATACAAAATTTATAGTATATACTATTAAGGCAGATATTATGACTGCCGGATCATCATATCCTTTACCTTTCGACACCCATCTCATGCGCTGGCTGATAAAATCTTTAAACACCGGTTCAGCTTTTGTATATACTGTTGCCTCTGTTGATCTTAAATACATTATCTCTTTACGGTATTTTTTTTTCAGGGCCAGCATAAAAAACATATCATCCCCGGATATGAATTTTCTGCGAAGAATATCCTCAAACTCAAAAAACCGTTCCTTCTCCCATGCAAGACCGGCACCGTTGCACATCACAGGGTGGTGTATCCCGGTAGCTCCTGCAGCAGAACCTGTCAGACCTAAAAACTCCAGTGCCTGCAACTGACTGAAAATAGTATTATCATCGCATAAGATCACAGGGCAGATGATCATCTTAGGTTTGTATCTGGAATAGAAGCCCGCTATCACTGCCAACCAATCCAAACTCATCCTGCAATCAGCATCAGTAGTTATTATCAGTTTGCCTTTGGCTGTTTTTACACCCTGTATTATTGCCTCTTTCTTACCCTGTTGACCATCCAGCCGTAACATGGAGAAATTCTTTTTTTTATTACAAAAATCTTCTGCTATCCTGTATGTCGAATCAACAGAATTATCATCAACAATAATAACTTCGTAATTTTCTTTGTTATAAGTCTGTACTGACAAGCTATCCAGAAGTACAGGCAAATTTCTTTCCTCATTTCTTACAGGTACGATCACGGAACAGAAAATATCATGATCCTGATCCTCCCTTTTAAATGTCCTGGTTCTGATCCAGCCAAGGGAAAACATTATCATAAGAATAAAATACAGGGATCCTGATATGAGTACGATATAAAAGATCATTTATCGCGGGATCTTGAAAAAAATGAAAAGCCGGATCTTTTTTTCCTGTCCGGATTATTTTGGATTTCTGATGAATTGCCGCTTATACTGCCGGTATCTGTATCTCCCTTATCGGCAGATATGGCCGGGGAATCAGGGATCAGAATTTTCCTTATCTTCTGCCATCCGGGGAATCCCCCCACATTTTTATCGTCAATATATATATCTGCATATATTTTACGGCTGATCGCAAGGTCAAAATTCTCATTCGGGAAACTGTGATTGACAGCATAAAACTCAATCCCGTTATCTTTGCAGAATTCGACCGCTTCCCTAAGTTGTATCCCGTCTCTGAATGTCCACAAAATCAGATTATGCCCCTTTTCCTGCAGTTCTTTTATCACCTCAAAAGCAAAAGGCAATGGCTTTCCGATCTTTGGAAAATCATTTTCAACTATTGTTCCGTCAAAATCAATTGCAATGATCATAAAACAAATTTAAATTAATTTACCGGTAAAAAAAATTTCATATTTATTTACAATTATAAAATAAAAGTATTTAGTTTTGCTTTGCATATACAATCCTTAAATTATTAATAAAATGGAAAACTTATCTAAAACAAAAATATGGCTGGCTCAAATAAGAGCAAATTTTTTGATCCTGGCAGTGTTGCTTGTTGGTATAGGGCTTGCTGCATTCAGGTATCGTCATGATGCAGCGTATGATTTCAATATATTTCATGCTATACTTCTCCTGATCGGTGTGGTTATTGCACATGCTTCAGTTAACCTTTTTAATGAATATTCGGATTTCAGGACAAAAATTGATTTTAACACTCCGCGAAATCCTTTCAGCGGAGGCAGCGGCATGCTGACGAACGGCCATACAAAACCGAAAAATGTGCTGACGGTTTCAATAGCTACATTGCTGGCTGCAGTAAGTATAGGCATATATTTTGCAATAGTCTCGCATTGGTTTTTGCTTGTAATAATAATTACCGGTGTATTTGCAGTATTATTTTATACAAATTTCCTTGCAAAGATCCTTCTCGGTGAATTATTTGCAGGTTTAACCCTTGGCTCGCTTGTAGTCATAGGAACATATATCAGTATGACCGCCACACCACAGATGGCAGTGTCCGAACTTGTACCGCTCAAAGTGATACTACTGTCTATACCGCCGGGGATACTGACCTCATTGCTGTTATTGCTTAATGAATTTCCGGATTCTGAAGCGGACAGGCAGGGCGGGAGATTCCACCTGGTAATTAAACTGGGCAAAAAGAAAGCTGCTTATGTCTATACCGCCGGTTTAATAATTACTTTTGCAGTGATAGTGCTTCTGCCCATCATTAATCTTACATCATTGTGGGTATATATTGCGCTTGTAACTATACCGGTTGCCATTAAGGTCAGCATAACAGCAATCCGCTCAGGACACGATAATCAAAAAATCATCCCTGTCCTGGCACAAAATGTTATGATTGTATTAGGAACTGACCTTCTTCTGGCAATAGGCATCCTGATCTAATACACTATGGGAATATCAAGCTCAACCCTTGTTCCCGCAGCACTTCCATCCTTATCTTTCAGATCAGTATAGATGATCTTCATCTTTCTGCCATAAAGCGAATTAATAAGGTTTAACCTGGTTTCTGTGATCTTTGTCCCCAATGGAATATGGCTGTCATTTTTATTTTTCTTTAACTCCTCAGCCTTTTCCCTTCCAATGCCATTGTCCTCAATACGGCAAATGAGCATATTATCTTTTTTCCTTAATTCAATGTCAAGCTTTCCTTTCTCATCTTTATTCCGTAATCCATGCCTGACAGCATTCTCAACATAAGGCTGGATGATCATTGTGGGGATCTTAATGTCAAGCAACTCATTACTTTCCAAAATTATATTATAATCGAACTTATTTTCAAACCTCAATGATTCCAGCTCAAGATACAACTGTAAAGCTTCAAGCTCATCCCTTATATGAATAGTATTATGCTGTGAATTATCAAGCGTTACCCTCATAAGATTGGAGAACATGGATAAATACTTGTTGGATGACTTCTTATCATTTTTCAGAATATAATACTGTATGGAATTCAATGTATTAAAAATAAAATGAGGATTCATTTGCAATCGTAATGCTTTCCTTTCATATTCGAGCAGTTTCATCTCCGAGCCAAGCATCAGTGTCTCATATTCATGCTTCTTCCTTATCTGTCTGAACCGCAGATATACAAGCAGCCATATTATCACTCCCAGTATAACAAGAAGTGGTATCCTGAACCAGTATGATCGCCACCAGGGCGGGCTGATAAATATAAATAACGAGATCCCTTTTTCATTCCATATACCATCATTATTTGATCCTTTAACAGTAAATAAGTATTTGCCGGGATTTACATCAGTATATTCCGCATATCTTCTGTTTGCATTACAAATATTCCAGTCCTTATCAAAATTCCTTAACCTGTAAGCATAATTATTCTTGTAAGGGCTGGTAAAATCAAGTGCAGAAAACTCAAAAGAAAAAAAGTTATCGCTATAGGAAAGATATATAGTATCCCCATCTGCAAATTCCTTATCCTGTTTTTCGTTGAATATTTTAAAGGCAGTAATTGTTATTGGGGGAACATGTTCATTCTTCAGGATATCCTTAGGGTAAAAGGCATTAAATCCTTTCAGACCACCGAAGAACATTTCGCCTTTACTGTTCTTTAATGCAACATTATGGTTAAACTCATTACTTTGTATTCCATCCCTTACATCATAATTAATAAATGTTCTGTTATCTGGGTTAAACCTTGACAATCCGTAGTTTGTGCTCATCCACAGGTTACCCGAATCATCTTCCAGAATTGCATAAACGACGTTATTAGGTAAACCGTCCTTAACCGTAAAATTAATAAACTCCCCTGTCTTTTTATTGAATCTGTTCAGTCCGCCACCCATAGTCCCGATCCACAGGTAACCCTCTTTATCTTCATAAATACCGAAAACCCAGTCTGTGCTTATACTTTTTTCATCCATCGGATCATGATACCAGCAACAAAATTTACCCGTCTTTTTATTAAACAGGTTAAGTCCTTTACGGGTACTGAACCACAGTAAACCATCACTGTCCTCAAGCATGTAATAAATATCATTATTGCTTATTGATCCCGTATCTGCCGGATCATGAAAATATGAAATAAAGCTGTCGCTCTCCCTGTTATACCGGTTCACACCTCTATCAGTACATATCCACATATCTCCTGATCTGTCCTGTATTATATAATTAACGGCACTTGAACTTATGGACTCCGGATCTCCCGGATCATGCACATAATGTTTAAATGATCTGTTCTTTCTGTCATATCTGTCCAGTCCTTTATCAAATGTGCCAAACCAGAAATATCCTTCATCATCCTCATGAATGCACATCACCTTATTACTTATCAGGCTGTTGGGGTTACCGGGGTCATTCTGAATATATCTGTATGTATTTGTTTTTCTGTCAACTATGTTCACTCCTTCATCTGTAGCTACCCATAAAAGCCCGTCACTATCCTCATAAACATACCAGACAAGATTATTATTAAGGCTGTTTTTATTATCTGAAATATGGTAATAATGCCGGAAATCATACGAGTACCTGTTAACCTTATTTGCCCCTTTCCACCTTGTTCCAAGCCAGATATTTCCTGAATTATCCTCCAAAATACACAGAACATAATTATTACTTATACTTGCATTATCATTGGCAATATTTTTATACCTGTAAAAAATATTCTTATCCCTGTTGAAAATATTCAACCCTCCACCTTCAGTGCCTATCCATAATATTCCTTTGCTGTCTTCAAAAATTGAAGATACATGATCAAAACTCAGGCTCTGTTCGTCTCCGGGGTCATGTTTATAATTAGTAAATATGTCCGTTTCAATATTGTATTTACCAAGCCCTTTTATTGTACCTATCCAGAGCATCCCCTGTTTGTCCTGGCAAAGGCAGTAGCAGTCATCACTGCAAATACTGTTTTTTCCCGGGCAATTCTGATACCAGATAAAAACCCCGGATCCGGGATCGAATTTATTTAGTCCGCCGGCAGTTGCCAGCCATAAATGACCGTTACTGTCCTTAAGTATGCTTCTGACAACATTATTGCTTATTCCTGAACTGTCTCCGGGATCATGAAGGTAGCGTTTGAAGCTCTTTGTTTGCCTGTCATACCTGTTAAGACCCCGATCTGTTCCCAGCCACAGGTATCCGTTATTATCCTCTATGATCGAATTAATTGAATCACCGGAAAGGCTTTCCGGATTGTCAGGATCATAAAAAAAACATTCGGACACCCTGTTTTTTCTGTCGTACATGGTAAGCCCTCCTTCGGTACCTATCCAGAGAATGCCGTCTTTATCTTCATATAAAGATCTGATCGAAGGATCACTTAACAACCCCTGTTCCTCTATGGCAAAGAATGTATTCCTGTATATAATAAAATTATACCCGTCATATCTGTTCAGCCCGTCCCATGTGCCAAACCATATATATCCCCGGGAATCCTGCATCATGCTCATTACAGTATTCTGGGATATTCCTTTTTCGAACTTGATATTTTCAGATGTGACATGGTCAAATCTTATATTTCTTTCCCATTGCGGATATACATAAGCACCGGATAATAATAATAAAAAGGATATTACTATGCACTTTATCATTTACAGTAATTTAATCAATAATTAAAGATACTAAAAAAATACATACCGGATATTGAGTTAACAGCAGATAATAGTGGTTAACAACAGTTAAAAACGGTTAAAAATGGTTAATAACAGTTGCTTTGGATAGTGTTTCATGGTAATATCAAAACTTCGCAACCAATGATAACCGGTATTAACCAATATTAACCGATATTAACTGAAATTGCGTAATTACCTGTTTAAAATGCAAATCCCGCAGTTATCATTGTGCCGCCGAATCCTTCGCCATAAGGTTCGGAAAGCGGTATCCCAGTGGGGTAATATGAATAACCTACACTACCGTATAATAAAAACCATGGTGTAAGAAAATAGTGAATATAAATATCAACAGCAATGCGTTTATGCGTTTTCTTCTCAACATTTTCATTTTTCCTTGCAAAAGCCCATCCCCATGAGGGTACTGCAATAAGGCACAACCTGTCTTCCCAGGCTTTGACATAGGAAATACCAAATGAAAGGGGATACACATCGTATCCTGAAAAATCATATTCGCTTGTGGAATCCGGGGGTGCACAAACGCCAAGGAAATCAAACGAGATATCAGGAGTAATTGCACTTACATCATCCAGTTGGAAGTACATCCATGATAATCCGCCGCGTATGCTGAAGTACCTTCTTTGCTGGACAGGGTTTACTTTTTCTTTGTTCACTTCCCATCCGCATAAAGCAGCCACAAGCGAGGGCCATGCAATATCGGATATCATATAACTGTTTGATGTATTTATCCAGCCAAACCTTGAATTCATATTAAATCCCTTTTCCCAGTGGAGTCCATAGTAAGCCACATTGATCTGAGAATAAACACTTATTCCTGATATTAGAGTAAAAACAACTGCTAAAAAAAATATGTTTGTTTTTTTCATTCTATAATTTTGTAAGAAAAGTGATTATCTGTTCAGTTGTTAATATATGATCTGCCTTAATAAGGTCGAGTGCTGCTTCCGGCATTGTCCTCACCTGTGCTTCTTCAGGATCCTGGATAATAGTTGTTCCTCCTGCCCTGCTTATCATTCTCAGACCGTTAGCCCCGTCTCTATTAGCACCTGAAAGTATAATGCCGATCAATGCTTCTTTATATACTTCTGCACAGGATTCAAATAAAAGATCAATACTGGGTCTTGAATGGTTGACCGGTTCTTCTGCAGACAGTGATATGGTCATGTCGGAAGATACCAGCATATGATAATTAGCCGGAGCAAGATATGTAATTCCTGGTGTAATCTTATCCTTGTCATCAGGCTCCCTGATCATTATTCTGGATTTTAATGACAAAGCTTCAACAAATCCCTTACGCACCTGCTTCAGCCTGTGCATTGTAAGGAAAATAGACAGATCCTTGTTCCCCGGGAAAGAGCTGAAAATTTTTAATATTACCTGAAAACTGCCTGCCGAACCTCCAATTGCTATAGCTTTATACATATTATATATTTAAAATCATCCAACCATCCTGCAGCCCACCCTGCGGGACAGTCCACCTGCAACCGCACATACAGCCCACGGGACAGTCCCACATCCAATCAATCATAACTTCCTGTAAACCTTATCGTCATCATTTGCCTTTTCAAACCTGTTACTATTAATATATTCTTCAAGATTTTCCTTAGAACCTATTACCATATAACCGCCTTTAATAAGACTATGATGCAAAATATTTATGATCTTATTTTTAAAACTCTGATTATAATAGATCATATGATTCCGGTAAATTATCAGGTCCACATCTTTGGGAGTAAGGTTTAAAAGGCTGTGTCCCAGCAAAAAAGAAATATTCCTTATCAAAGATGTGTCCCATTGTATTTTATTACCTTTCTCAATGCAGTATTGAGATAAGTTACCAGTACCTCCAAAAGCAGAATAATTTTCTTCATTGAGCTTCATTTTCTTCTTGTCGAAGAAGCCTGTTTTGATCTGTTCTATCAGGATCCTGCTCAAACAAGATGCAGTAATATCAACTTTTTTTGTAAGTTTTGATTCCCTCAATAAAATAGCCATTGTATATAATTCTTCACCTGTAGTGACATTCGGGAACCAGATCTTTACCTTCTCTGTCTTTCCCGGGATCATTTGCGGCAACAGATCATCCCTTATCATCTTCCATAAAGTGGGATCTCTGAATGCCTCTGTAACTTCAACGCTGATAGTCTGAAGAAAATATTCAATATAATTACTGTCTTTCTTTAATCTGTTTATTAATTCGCTTATATTCCCAATGTCATACTTTTCAGTCATCATCCTTATACGACGCACAAGAAAAGACCTGATGATATCGCTAAAATCATAGCTGTGCCTGCTTTTAACAACACTTATTATTTCCTTTATTTCAGAATCTTTTATTTCCAACATTATTATTTCGGTCTCTTTCTATACAATTGTCCGATCTTATCGAATTTTGAAGCAAAAGGTCCCAGAATAGTTTCATGCATCCCTAATAATAAATACCCCTCATCGTTCAGATTATCATAAAACAGGCTAAACACCTTATTCTGGAGATCATGATTAAAATAAATGATCACATTCCGGCATATTATCAGATCAAACTTTACAGAAAATATATTATCATCCTTAACAAGGTCGTGTTTGGCATATACCGGCTTGTCAAGCAAAAACCGGGCTACCTTAATAGTATCCTTTGCTTTATTTATTTCAAGGTATTTCGAGTACTCCACATCATAGGGTTCATCCGTTTTTTTTGGATTCTCTTTGATGACCTTATCGAAATTATCAAGATATCCTATATTGAACTGATATTTATAAACTCCTTTTTTTGCTGATTCGAGAACGTCAATATTAAGATCAGACCCCCATATCTTTGTTTTCTTAAACATATTCATCTCATTAAGAAGAATAAGCATGGAATATACTTCCTGACCTGTAGAGCATCCCGGGTGCCAGATTTTTATTGAATCCATCTCTTCATACTCAGGTAGTATGTCGTATCTTAATGTGTGCCATACTTTAGGGTCGCGGAAAAGCTCCGTAGTATTTACTGTGATCTCTTTTACTATCTTTTCGAGAAATGATTTGTCTTTCCTCAGCTTAGTCACTAACTTCCTCATATCCATCTTATTGTCAACCAATATTTTATCAAGACGACGTGTAAGGGATTTTTCTGAATACTGACTAAAATCATACCTGGAAATAGCCTTAAGAGTATTTACAAATTGCTGAATATCTTGTATAGTTACAGCCATCCGCTTAATCTTTCTGAGTTTCAGGGAGCTAAAAATAACAAATAATCACTATATTATATCAGTTACTTGTAAGTTTTTTATTTACCCACTTCGGAATTACAAAAGCCCCCATTAAAAGGTAAGGATAATAAGTAACGATCCGCCACAAAAATGCCATCATTGCAACGAATCCTACTGTGGGAATAAACTCACCGAGGTATTCATTAAATACATACTCGGCAAAACCGCTACCACCAGGTGTTGGCATAACAAGCATCATGATCCACATAACAAGTTGCCTGGCAAAGATCAATATTTGATCCCTGAATGAATACATCACCTCCTGGCCAACACCTGTTGTTCCGAATACCAGTGCTAAAAGAAGGAAATTTACAACCCAGTACCTTGCTGTCCAGGAAAAGAATGATGCCAGAAATGCCTTTATCCAGAAAAAGAACGGTTTTTTTCTAAGTTCCTTTGATGCACTGATCAGATCATATCCTGTCTGGTTTGCCTCATGTCTCCACTTACGCAACCATGATATTCGAAATATCCACAATATGAGCCACTTAAGCCCACGGGGATTAATAAATAAACCATAAACCACAAAGCATGTAAAAATAAATTTCAAAGAATATCCGATCACTGCAAAATAAAAATATTTATTTGTAAAAGACAGGCTGCCTTCCGCCAGGTCTGCCCCATGGATAGTAAAAAGCTCGGACCCGCTGATAATAAAGAACAACAGGGGAAACATAATTATAAAATACAATTCATCAAGAAATGATGTAGCCATTACTATTGCCGAACTTCTGCCAACACTGATCCCTTCCTTATGAATATAAAAAATAGCCACACTTGTCCCTCCGATAGCAGAAGGCGTTATTGCAGAAGTAAATTCCCACAGCATAATGATATTAAATATCTTGCGCCAACTAAGCTCTTTTCCTGCAAGAATACGCAGCCTTATCATATACCCAACATCCCTGCATGCCATCATAATAAGTGATATTATCAGAAACAACAGTGTAAACCAGGTAAAGGTGAGCACATAAAATGCATTAGGATCAAATTCTTTATATAGCAGGTAAAATATCACCCCCAAACCAATGATCATAGGTAGTATGATCCTGGTTGGTCTGATCTTTCTTAAAACTTTCTGTGATCCGTCAGACATGATGGCAATATTAATAAAATTTAAACAATATTACGTATAATTTGATATTATGTAATATTAAAAAAGTTATGTTTGACAAATATTATGAATAGAGTCTTAAGAGCACATATTTTCATCATTCTTGCCAACTTTTTATATGGCATTAATTTTAACATTGCAAAGGCAATAATGCCCGAATATGTATTACCTTACGGACTTAATGTTCTCCGTGTACTTGGCGCAATCTTATTATTCTGGTTGATAGATGCTTTTTATAAAACCGAAAAGATAAGTAAAAAGGATCTTGGCCGGCTTATCCTTTGCGGTGTTTTTGGCGTGGCTATCAACCAGTTACTGTTTTTAAAAGGTCTCAACTATACAAGCCCTATTGACGCCTCAATCTTAATAACCTCTATCCCTGTCCTTGTTCTTATTATTGCTGCAATTATCCTTAAAGAATCTATCACTTTTATGAAGATCGCCGGCATACTGCTGGGATGCGCAGGCGCATTGTTACTTATTACATATAAAGGAGACGTCAGTTTTGACAGCAAATATTTTCTGGGCAACCTGCTAGTATTTATAAATTCTGCGTCTTATGCACTGTTTTTTGTTATTGTAAAACCCCTGATGAGCAAGTACAGGACTATTACTGTTATGAAATGGGTGTTTCTGTTCGGCTCTCTGATAGTTATTCCTGTCGGATTCAATGAAGTAATGATGATCTCATGGCAAAATATGCCCCTGACTGCGTGGCTTTCAATTGGATACGTCGTTATCGGCACAACATTTCTTGCATATTTTCTAAATATAGCCGGCCTGGAACATGTCAGCCCTACAGTAGCCAGTATTTATATATATCTGCAGCCTGTAATAGCAGCTATTATTGCTCTTATCACAGGTCAGGACACAATTACAACAATGAAGATCGTTGCTACTGTGTTAGTATTCACCGGAGTCTATCTGGTAAGCAGAACCAGGGGAACAAAAAAATCATAAGTCAAAAGCATGCCATGAAGTGTGCGAAGCTCTACTTCAAGGTCAAAAGGCAAAAATAATATATAACACTGAAGGCAAATTGCCACTAATGACAGCGAAGCGCAATGACTAATGACTAATGACTAATGACTAATGACTAATGACTAATTATCTAATGACTATTTCAATATCTTCTTCTCGCAGACACATCTGAATCCCAGCCAGCATTCATGCTTTTCGTAATCAATACTTTTACTGATCATGCCCTCTCCTGAAGTATGAAGCCAGCTTCCGCCTTTGGACCTGCCTTCTTCCGACAGCATCTCGGCAGCATTGCCTATCATATTATAAATACCATATTTGTTCGGCTTATATGATCGCACAGGAAGCAACAGATCTCCGGGGTATTTCTTTTCCTTTATGCCATTGCTGACATTCAGCATGACCTTTCCTTCACTATCTGTTATTTTTTTATATCCCAACCCATATTCATTTACATTAAGCCCGCCTGCAGCAGCATATTCCCACTCTTCTTCAGACGGAAGCCTGTAATAACAAAAAGTATATTCCTTTCCGGGATATTTATCCTTTAAATTCTTTTTATACTTACCTGCCAGGTAACCTTCCGTTGTAAAATGACTTACGGAATTCTGCATTGTATCAGGCTTAAGAATACCTTCCAGAATAAGGTGCCACTCATTTACACGGTCCGACCTCCACTTGCAGTAATCCTCTGCCTGCTGCCTTGTAATGCCTGTCAAAGGATAATTACCGTATTCCGGACTGTGAATATACTTATATACGAACGGATTCTTGCGCAAGCTGTCATTCCATACTGTAGTGTCAGGAAAAGCACGTATATATTTTGATGACCTGTTACCGAAGATACGGCCCAACCAGTAGAGATACTCACGATAATCAACATTCCTTATCTCTGTCCTGTCAATATAAAGATTGTCCTTTAACCACACAGTACCCGGGGGTGCTTTTTTATTCATCTTACCCCTGCTGTTCATTTTATCCGAAACAGCAGCAGAACAAATAAAAAAAATAAAAATAACTATTAATAACTTTTGCATTTTAAGCTTTAAATTTGGAATTTCTAATTTTTAATTTTTAATTTATATATAACACTACCGGATCCAACACTACTGATCTTCCGTCCGGCATTCTTACTGTTATATTGTCAAAAGCTACACTTCCGTCTTTCTTCACTTTTTTTATAAGGTATTTCTGGTCCTTTGACAGTGTATTATTGTCCGAACGGGAACCCGTCACCCTGCCCTTTGCCCTTGTTACAACATCAAATCCTTCAATCTCATATTGCAGGTAATGCTCACATTCTTCCACCTCAAGCGAGATGCTTCCATTATCAAGTAAATAATCTTTATTTATTATCCCGCCATGCTTTTTACCGGCAACTACTGCCTTTGGCACCGGGATCTTAACAACTTCATACTGCTGGCTTGCAATATATGAATAGCCCGGATCCTCTCCGTTATTTCCCGGAATTATCTCAAAAATATCCACTACTGCATTACCGGGCTTGTCCGCTTTTATTACTATCAGCCCCCCTGAATTATCTATCTCTCCGTTATCAATGTTAAGCTTTAATCGCTTCATGGGATATGACTTATCAAGTATTGTAACGGGATTCCCCATCCCTGCATAAAGTACATTACAGTGCGTCAGATTGGTCTCCATAAAATCCCTGGTCATCTTGCGGACTTTGATCGTGCCGGTGGTCTGGCTCCATAAAGGGCAAGAAGTAACTAATAATGCTGTTATTGCTAATAATATTTTCATAGTTTCTTAGCATGCAATTTAATAATGATGTTGCAAACAACAAAACATAATTATTAACGAAAACCTATTCGCTGACGGGTACTTAAACATTATTCAATTTACCAGTACTTTTCCAGTTCTTCAACTGTACATAAAACATAACGGGCAATATATAACCTGCTATACTCATTACTATTGCTGCTCCCGATATTTATATAAACAGTCATCTCATCATTTCCTATTATTGCTTTGTAATTCTTCTTAAATTCAGTCTCAAATTTATCAATTGCAAAACATATTGTGTCATCAATAATTTGATATTCCGTTTCCACAACCGGTTCTTTTGAACTTCTGTCAATAACATTGTTAAATACAAGGCCTGCGTTATAACAACCAAAACCGAAATTGGATAGTGTTTTTATCAGTGCTTTCACAGAGCCATCTGTATCAAATTTAAAGTATATAATATGATTTAGTGAATTTCTCTTCCATGGCTCTCTGATTTTCTCACCAGTAGGCATGCTATACTCTACAAATCTATAGATCAATGTCTCTTCAAGATATTCATTTTTCTTTACATATTCACTGTTATCAGGTTTCCTGATCTTTATAGTACCGTCCTTTTGACAAATACCATAATAATATATTACTATTAATATTATTGAAAATAATATTTTCATAAACTACGAATTCGACTCTCTCTGCCAATATAATAATAAACCGGCAGTTACACCACCGGCTTACTATGTGTTTTTTACGATACGCTCTGTTAATAATACCTGTTTATCTCCCGATAGTATCCGTAATATATATGTGCCTGTGTTTATATATCCAAGTGCCAGTTGATTCTCCTGACCTGAAACCATATCCTCCCTTACGACACTTCCTGACATGCTGATCAGTTGTATAGTATATTGCCCTGAAATATTCGTTCTTACAGTGATATTATCAATAAACGGATTTGGAAATACTTTCATCTCTGCTCCATTATCCTGTTTATTCTCAGATAATTCTTTATCCGTTTCAAAATTATTATCCATCAGGTCCTGTATCTCACTTATATGATTGAAATGTTTTTTGTAAACCTTCATCTCAAATGTATAAGCTTGGGCTCTTTTCGGAACACTCTCAAAATGATGATATGGAAAAACAGCCAGCAAATTCTCCTTTGTAACACCAATGATCATATTCTCTTTCTTAGGATTATATGTGAATTTATCAAGCTTATTCAGATCAACAGTAAATATTGCATTCCTGTCCTTTTCAATAAGGTAGAGTTTAATAAATTCAAGATAATCACCCTCCCATATACTGCTTTTCATCTCTTCACTGTTCTGTTTATCAGCAAAAAGCGCTGCAAGCTTTTTCTCTGCAGGAAAAGAAAGCGGATTATCACAATTCCAGTATCCGAACCCATTTATCTGAAATGCCCTGAGAACTTTATTCGCAGTATTAAAAGCGGCCATCCTTTTTTTCTGTTGTCTTAACATTTTCTCCGCTTCTTTCATTTCATTTTCCATCTTACTGTCCATACCCGACTTTTTCTTCATGATCTTCACAAGTTCCTGCTCCTTTTTTTCCTCCTCTGCTTGGCGCTCCTGCAGCTTTTTTTTATAATCAGCAAACCTGCTCTTATATGTCTCAAGAGCTTTTTCATACCCTTCTCCCTCAAATACCGGATATACATCAAACTTATATTTCTCATTTCCTTTCCTGAGCTCCAGTGAATATCTGCCTGCATCACCTGCCTCCTCCAGCACAGCTTCTTCCCAGATAATATTATAGAAATCCGCCCTGAATCTTGAATCGTCAGCAACCTCAAATTTCATTCCTTTATATACTGCCAGCTCAGGAAATTCTTCAGCATCAACATCCAGGTCAAAACTATATTTATCATCTGAAGCGACCCGGGGTTTAACCGGCTCCTCATCCTCCAGCTCTGCTATTTCATTTTTTACTTCGGCAATGTAAGCCCGTATATTTTCCTCTGTTGATGTATAATATTCCGGGAACAATGGCTCATCTCTATGTACCCGATTTTGTGCTACTGGATTATCATTTTCCATCTGATCCGATAAGGTAATCCCTTCATCACCCGAACCGGGTTTCAACACCCTGTCCTTACCCTCGAATCTCCAGTTCTTTGCAACAGTGTCAAGACTGTACAGGTTATATTTTGTACCGGAATAGTCAGATGCCATCTCAACAGATATCAGGTTATCAGGATTCACATATACCTGCCTGCCATCCTGAAAAGCAAGTATCTCCATCATCCCGGCAGACTCAAAATGACGTCGTACACCGGCTGAATCATATGTCATAGGTATCCCTGCCACAATAAAATCCAAAGGCTTATGAAACTCCCTGTACCTTATTTCCACATCACCTACAATAACATTTCCGTTCTCATCAGTAAAAGCATGCTCGGGGACTTTTATTTTTGATCCTGTTTTATACTCCAGATCACCTCCTTTTTCAGCATCAACAATATATTTCTCATACTCAATATCAATACCTGTAAAAGGAGGGTTGATAAATGCTGCCTTTTCATCAGCATTTTCATTTCCGGGGCTGTAAACATAGCTGATATTCTCCTTATCATTACTTCTGTTTTTGAAAATATCAGTAAAAACAGATATTACGATAATGCTTACAACTACTACAGAAGAGCCTGAAATGAACCATCCATTTTTAAAAAATGGTTTGCCTGCAGGCTTTATAGTCATAAAACTGCTGAGTACAGAATTAAAATCCCTGTTTTCAGCGATCTCTTCTGAAGATACCCTTTCCCTGTCTGTATTTATTTTTCGTTTTTCCATGACATTAACGATTTGGCAAAATTTGTTTCCTTAGCTTTTCAATGATCCTGTAAACTTTTACCTTAGCATTGCTCTCAGTAACAGACATGATCTCAGCGATCTCTTTGAACGGCCGTTTTTCAAAATATCTCATTTCTATCAGCATCAGGTCATCTTCTTCAAGATTTTCAATCGCACTTATAAGCCTATTGTAATACTCTTCATGTTTGTCTTCTTCCATCTCATCAAGCATAGCATGAATATGAACAGATTCAATATTTATTGTACGTTGCGCCTTGTTTCTCCTGAAAACATCATTGATCTCATTGGACGCTATCCTGTACAGCCATGAGGAAAAAGGGACTCCGCGGAAAGTGTATTTCCCCAGGTTCGTCAATGCTTTTAAAAACACCTGCTGTGTTATGTCAAACGCCTGATCTTTGCTGTCAAGTCTCTGATATACAAACCTGAAGATATTCTCATAATACTGAACATACAACTGTTCGAACCTCTCAGGCGTCTTTCTTGCCTGCTCTATCAGAACCTGCTCTTCAGCTATCCTGTCCCGTGAGATATGATATTTTGAATTAACCTGCATTGATCTTTTCTTTTTCACCGCATTGCCCCCCCTCCCCGGAGGAGGAAGGGAGCGATCTTTGCGATAAAAAAATCATGTCTGTTTCAACCCTTTTATATTTATAACGAAAAATCCGGAAAAAGATACAAAAAAATATTCCG
>Ga0180433_10004567_pt1 | contig 19339 bp, 19 predicted proteins | sample SS_ome_8_FD_132980 | JGI IMG/M metagenome (GOLD analysis project Ga0180433, IMG submission 132980) | Hypersaline lake sediment archaeal communities from the Salton Sea, California, USA - SS_1_D_1 metaG | ecosystem: Environmental > Aquatic > Non-marine Saline and Alkaline > Hypersaline >... | reverse complement strand
GGCTGGAAATCATTGATGCTTGCAATCGTAAAATAAAGGTCATCCCTCCATCTTGCTACTGTTGGATAGGGCTTAACATAGCCGTGTTTGTGCTTTACGAAATATTTCTCAATAACCTTCCAGGTATCAACATAACCGAGTTTTTTCTTTACAGGTGTATCTCCTATAAATTCGAATCCTATGCATGCGGAATCCCCGCACATTTCCCTTTCGTTAATGCTCCAGAAATTCCTTCCGCATTTCTTGCACTGCTGCCTTTTGTATCCTTTTTTGATTAATGAATCTATCATGTAGTGCTTTTTCCATTCTTTGGAAAATTTTTTTCTTAATTCGTTTTTGTCAACATCCATCAGGAACCGCCCTATCCTTTCATTACCGTCTGCTCCCATCCGGGCACTCCGCCCATAAATACCAATGACCTGGCGGATTTAACGAAAGTTTCCGCAACTGCAAGCGCCTTCCTTGCGCCTAATTCATTAGTTGTTTCAGCTCCTTTCTTCAATCTCAGGAATTCCAGTATCTTGTCTATAAGACCCCTGTTCTGCGGGGCCTTCATCTCCACGTCTTTCCATTCCTCTGCCATGCGCCTGTCTCCTTTTCTTTCTATGTAGCCGTAGGCTCCCTCCGAAGTGCTTGCTATGTATCCCTCGTTGTACATTATCCCCGCGGAGGCCAGCCTTATCGCATTCCTCGCATCCTCGTAGGCTTCATCGAATTTTTTCTGCCGAATCTCGCTTCTAGCCGCCTCCAGCAGGTCCGAGGCCGCCTCTACAGCGAATATGGCTTTCGAGGGTTCGGGTTTTATTTTTACAACTCCGATTATTCCTTCGGATTTTTCAGGCATGGAATGATTTGAAACAATAATTCTTTTAAACGCGTTATCTCAGCTTTTCAGCGACTTCACCAGATGGTAAAACCTTTCTGCTACCGGAGTCTGGGATGCCATTCTCAATACATCCGCATTTGCAGCAGTTTTGATGTCGGCGTCTGCAATGTAAGGATTAAGTTTTGTCCCCTCTGACCGCTTCTTCATATTCTCGGACATCGATGAAAACGTTTCAACGGGATGGTAATACTTCTCGGTGCGGGTTATCGTCATCATTTCCTTTTCTTTTTTACCGGGTTTCTCTTTGAACATCGTGCTTTTGACCATATTACCACATTTTAACACTTACAATAATAATTATGTACGAAACTTTTTATAAACCTACGCCTGGCTATTTAATGCTATGGATAAGCTCCAGACAGCAAAAGAATATCTTTCAAAAGGCAGATACCGCGAGGCGGGGAACATTCTCAACGGCCTCATACGGGAGAACAGGGACAACGACGAACTATGGTATTTCCTAGGGGTTCTTGCGGTGAAACTCAGAAACTACGATACCGCCCAGGAATACCTGGAACGGGCCATTTCACTAAACAAAAAGCCCGAATACCTCTGGTTCAGGGGAATGGCCTATATGGAAACTCTCGAGATAGAAGCGGCAATCTATGCATTCCGCGAAGTCCTTGAAATCGATAAAAACAATGTGGATGCAAACTTCTTTCTTTCGATATGCTACCTTCTCCTTGACGATTCGAAAAGCGATTTTTATATGAAAAAAGCGTATGCAAAGGACAAAAAGAAAACAAAGCAGCTTTTGAAGAATTTCCTTGAAGCATTCGTGGGCGGGTCTGCGAGGCCCGGCCTTAAATCGAAAATAGAAAAGCAGATTGACGGGCTCTAGGAAAGCCTTTTCTTCATTTTTTCAAGCCATGCCTTCTCCTTTACCCTGTTTATGGGTATGTTCTCCGCAATGATCTCCATAGGGTCTTTGGCCCCCCTCTTCCATCCCCGCGCCGTCTTAAGCGAGGAAAGAAGCTCTGGGTTTGCAAGCAGCAGATGCCTTATGATTTTTTCAACGTGTTTTTTTTCCTTCTTGGCGTCGTCAAGCTGTTTCTTTGCATCATATTCCGCGGTCGTGCCCCTGCCTTTCGACTGCTCATAGGCCTTGGAAGCCTGCAATTCGGCAAGCTCAAGCATCCTCTGTTTTGCAATGTAGTTTTGTATTATCCCAAGAATCAGGGGGCTGTTTATCAGAATCATCCATCCTTTCCTTTTCAGTTCCGCCCTCATCCTGTCTATGATTGTTATGGCGTCGTTTTTCTCCAGCGTTCCTTTTACTTTTCCTTTGAGCACCGGGTAGGTGGCTTCGAGTTTTTTAGCGCTTATCGTCCCTGTCCAGTCATGCAGGAATTTCTTCGCATCCCTGAGCTTGGCCTTTTTCTTTTTGATTTCCTTGAGCTTTTTCACCGCTTCGCCTTCATTTATCGGCTTTGAATTTTCATAAAGAAACGATTTTTTACTTAGAATGTCCCCGATACTGCCGTCCTCCTCAAACACCTTCACCAGGTCGGGAAAATATTTCTTGAGATGCTTCATTTCATCAAGATTCTCGTAAACCGTTTCAATTACCTCCGCTCTTTTTTTGTTTATTTCAATTCTTACGAGTTCCATTTCCTCTTTTATCTGTTTGTCGTATATCTCGTGATACTGCCTGTTCAGCTCCCTGAGCTTCTCTTTTTTCCCGGCAAGCTCGGCGGCGGCTTCTTCAAGATAATCAACCAGAAGTTTTTCCCTTTCCATCATTCCTTCCTCCGGTATCTGTTGTATTCCCTTTTCATTTTAAGCGCATCGATATCCAGCCGGGGGCTCTCGCATATCACAGTGCCCGAATACCCGTGCTCCGCCAGCACTTTCATGAAAGGCTTGTAGGGCGGGTCGTTTTTAGTTCCCAGCGGAATGTGCTTCCTTTCGCCTTTTGCGGTATATTCTATCTCTGAAAAATGCGCATGGAAATGTTTCACGTAGTCTCCAAGCTCTTTTTCAAGTATGCTGAAAATTTTCCTGTAATCGTCTTCTTTTTTTATCTCGAAATCCCCCCTTGCCTGGAGATGAGCGAAGTCGACCACCGGCTCAACAAAACCCAGTTCCTGCGATAGTTTAATGACCTCATCGAATCCGCCGAACTGGGATTTTTTCCCGACGGTTTCAGTGCCCAGAACAATCTTTATCTTTTCCTCCTTCAATTTTTCCCACGCATCTTTTATCGCATTCTTCGCCGTATTGTATGCCTCCCCCTTAGTCAATTTCTGGTAATAGCCCGGATGGAAAACGGTTATTCTTCCGCCTGCCGCATAGGTTATTTTCGCAGATTCGTATATATTCCTCAAAGTTGTCTTCTGTTTTTCTTTAACCGTAGAGCAGAAATTCACGTAATAAGGCGCATGGGACGACAACTTAATGTCGAATTCCCCGGATATTTTTTTGATTTCCTTTGCAACATTTTCGCTAAGCCTTACTCCCCTTACGAATTCCATCTCCATCGCTTTAAGGCCGAGCTCATGACAGCATTTTACCCCTTCAAGAGTGCCCGTCCCGTTGCATTGTATCGGCACTCCTGCGGGTCCGAACCTCACTTCACTGGCAGCGGTGGGTTGCTTCATTGCATACCTCGCCCGCAACACAGTCGTCGTCGGTATCGCAGTATCCCGTTTTCGCCTCGCAGACGTGCTCTATGCAGTTCTGCCATGAACCGCAGTCGTCCGCAGTTCCGCAGTGGTCGGCTCTTGCGGTGCATATGTGGGTTTTCTCCGGACAGTACTCCCACCAGTTGCATTCGTTGTCTACTGCGCAGTATCCCTGCCTTGCGATGCACCTGTTGCTTTCAAGGTCGCACTTTGCCCATCCGGTCGGGCAGTCCTCGTCGTTTATGCAGTAATCCTCGTTCGCAACGCAGTAATGGGTTTTTATCTCACAACTCTGCCAGGTCTCGCAGTCACCGTCGAAGTTGCATCTTCCGTCAAGAGGCCTGCATTTCCTCGATTCAGGGTCGCATTCCTCCCATCCGTCGCAGTCGCTGTTCTGTTCGCAGAATCCTGGCTTGGGTTCGCAGGTGTGCCTGGAAGGGTCGCAGTATTCGTATTCCGCATCGCACTGGCTGTCTTCGCTGCAGTATCCTATGCCCGCCCTGCAGTATTTTTCGGCATCGCATACCTGCCATGATTCGCAGTCAGCATCGAACCTGCACCTTCCCTCCTGGAAAACACATTCTTTTGTGTCGCTGTCGCAGAAGGTAAGCTCATCGGCGCAGTCCGCGTCGCTTAAGCAGTATCCCGGCGCAACTTCGCAGTAACCGGTTTCCTGGTTGCACTGCTCATACTGGCCGCAGTCCTCATCAGAAGTGCATGCCCCTCCGCCTCCGAAATCCACGCATCCGAAAAACAGCATCGAACCTAAAATCAGCATTATAAGTAATATTCTTTTCATGCTTCCAACACCTTAATAGAATTTATCCAGATAGTTTTAAAACGGTTGACGGAAGCCTCCTGAAATCGGTTATGCTCGCGTCCGCCGCAGTTCTCTTGGTCTTATCTCTGTACTTTCCTCTCAGCACCCTTGCGGTGTGAAGCCCTGCTTTTTTTGCGGGGAGTATGTCCATGTCCTCCCTGTCCCCTATCATCATGCATTCACCGGGGTCTGCCTTTATCCGCTTTATCATTTTCCTGTAGAATTTCTCGCTTTTTTCGCATTTCAGCTCTTCCGAAACGAATACGCCGTCCATGTACAGCCCAACTCCCAGCCGTATGAGCTTGTCCCACTGCTTGACCGCTATTCCGTTGCTGGCCACGTATAGGTTGTACCCAACATCCTTCAGCATGAGCAGGGTGCTTGGAACGTCCGGAAACGGCTGTATTGCTGATTTTGTATCGTGATAGGCCCCTACAGCTGCAGCCACAAATCTAGACTTATTATCAATTTTAAGGCCTTTCAGGAGCAAATCGAAATGATTGGGATAATTCGACCCTTTTTTCTTTATAATGCTTTCAAGGTCTTTCATGAGCCTTTCTTCGCTTTCGTCCAGGCCCAGCCTTATCATCGCCCTTACCGCATTCCTTCTTGCAAGGGCCGCAAACTCGCTTGAAGGAAAAAGAGTGTCGTCTATATCGAATATTATATTATTTATCATATTTGGAAATTAAGAAAAAGAAAGAATAAAAGAGATTACGTTCCAGGTGCCTGCGGGGTTCCGAATCCTTTTACTTTTATCTTCTTCGGAGGCGCTTTTTTGCGCGTACCCGTAGGACAGTCGTCAGGACAGTCGGTAGGTTCATCGTAAACTATAAACCTCAGGTCCAATTCGTTTTTGTCCCTGATAACAACCCACTGGTCTTCCTCACAGGTTGTTTCCTGAAGGTCGATTCTTATCACTCCGCAGAAATCGTCAGTGTATCCCTGCTTGTAGTTTGCAAGAATCTTTTCAAGCTTTAGGAGCTGTTTCTTTTCTTCGAGAAGCTTTTTTATTTTGCCGAGATTCTCATCGGTCTGTCCGCCGTTCTCCGAAAGCTCTTCGAGTTTTGAATCAATAAGTTCAAGCTTCTTCATGACCCTGTCGAGTTCGGTCAGTTCCGTCTCCCCTTCGAAATCAACGCCGTCTATCTCGTCAAGCTGTTCCTTCATTTCGGTTTCATTTACTGCTTCTGCAATGTCTTTGTCGATATCCTCGAATTTCCTGATTTCACCTTTCACGAGGGATTCCTTTTCAACTCCTTCTCCGCCAAAGCCTCCGTAAAGCTTTGTGTAGTCGAGTTCTTTTGCTTCTATCAATTCTCCTTCCTCGTCAAACTCTCCTTCGTAAAGGCCGGTTGATTTTCCTATCGGCTCGAGAAGGTCCACACCTTCGTCAAGAACACCGAGTCTTGTTTCCATTACTTCCTGCTGCAATTTAAGCAATGCTATCTCCACCTGTGCTTTCTTGTCCGTGCTTACCTGCTCTGTTTTTGCTTTTCCGTTAAACAGGGCCTTTAATTCATCATCGAATACTTCTCCAAACAGGCCTACCAGTACAGCTGCTGCGGTACCTACTGCACCTGCTGCCGCCATCATGATTCTTTTCCTTCTTTTCTTCAATTGATTGTACTTGTAGCTCTTGTTTTTCCTGCCCTGCACTTTATCCAGCGCACTGTCGATTTCCTTGATTGAATTCGCACGCGGTTTTCCTTCGGGAGCTTCCCTTGCTATGTCACGTGCATTCTTCAGTATCCTTTCGGCCTTGTCAAACAGTTTGGGATCATCAACCTCCTTTGGTATTTCGGATTTCAAATCAAGTATGGTTATTATTGCGAATTCCATAACAACTCTTGAACGGACAAGTTTGTCTTCAATATTTTCCGCAATCTTCTCTGCTTCCGAAAATTCTCCTTTCTCGGCGTATTTGTCCGCAACTCTTTCTATGAGTTGGTATCTTATTTCCTTATTCTTTATCTTGAGTGCCTGGTTAAGCGCTTCATCATATTTTCTCGCTTTTATTGCCTTGTCCACCACGTTTTCCAGTACCGTATCCGGTTCACTGTCTTTTTCTACCTGTTCCGGAGTTCTGGGTGTCGAAGAGACAATAGTATCCTGCATAGTTTCAGCAGGTTCGGGTGCTGAAACAGTGGGTCTTTCCTCTTCCGGAACAGTTTCTCTGTCTTCAGGTTCGAATGATTCGTAAGTACTCCTTACCGGTTTGCCTTCTTCAACGGGTGTTGCTACTCTTCCCGCATCTCCCGCTGGTTTTTCTTCCGGCTTCTTTTCATCTTTTGCAGGCTGCACCGGTTCGCCCTTGGGTTCTCTTTTCGCTATGCCCTCCGGCTTTTCGGGTTTTTGTGCTTCGGCCTTTTTCTCTTCTGCTTTCTTCTTGAGGCTTCTAAATTTTCCTTTCATTATTATTCACCATCCTCCAGATTTTCAAGAATAAACTTTGCACGTTCGAGAATAAACATGCGTCTTCCCTCCTTGGTTTTGGGGTCGATTGCTTTCTCGATATCTTTGAGAGCTTTCTCAACCGCATCCTCACCGTATTTCTCTGCAAGCTCCGCGATTTTGTCAATGTAGGTTTCACCGTATACTCCTTCCGATGCATTTATCTGAAGAGCTTCAAGCGTTTCAACTCTGATTCCATGTACTGCCGCGGTTTCTTCCTGTTTCTCTTCCGGCATTTCTTCCTGCCCTGCTTTCTTCCCAACACCAAGTTTCATAAGCGCGGATTCAAGAAGTTCGGGCGCGCCTTTCAAAGTTTCGTATAAATTCAATCTTATCGTTTCCTCGTCTTCATTTACAACCGCGCGTACAACCGCACTCATGTTTTCATCGTCAACTATGCTTTCTACCCTTCCAAGATCTTTCTCAAGTCCGTCAACCTTTGGAACGACTTCGTCAAGGTCGCTTGAATTCGAACGCGCTTCCATGCCGACGCTATGAAGTTCTTCGTTTAATTCTGCTATCTCTCCCCTGAGTCCTTCGATTATTCTGTCAACGCCCTTGAGTATTCCGAGCAGGTCCCTGTTGGTCACCTGTTTTTCGCCGAATCCTGCCTGGGTCATCTCTTCTTCTTCAAGACTGCCGAGCCATACCTGGGTTGCTTCTCCTGCTTCTTTGTCATCAACAATATATTTTCCGTTTTCAATTCTGATTGCTTTTGTATCGTCAATGGGAAGTTTCTGCATTTTATCGTGCAGCTGGGTCTGTTCTGCCTCTTCTTCATCATAAATATCGGTTTCTTCGTAGGGCTCTTCGGCCTTGGGTTCCGTATGCCCTTCAGGCGGAGGCGGCAAATCATGTTCAGTGGGCGCTTCCCCCCTTCTTTCAACTTCACTCAATCTTTCTTCGTCTTCAATCAGTGATTCTGAAACCGGCCTTGCGTCTGCCGCATCAACCTGATCGAGCAGGCTTCCGGAATCCCTCTGGACTGTTTCCACAGAATCACCGTCTTTGGTTGCATTATCCTCTTCTCTTCTTGGTATGGTGGCCTCCCCTTCGTCGGTTTTTGAACGCAGCGAAGTAAGTTTCCTCCTTGCGCTTTCCATTGCTCTTTTCTGTATCTGTTCTTCCGTTCCACTTCCTGCAGGACCTTCTACCTCGGGCGGCCTGCCATTGCTTTTCCTGACCTGCTTCAAAAGCGCCGAAACATCCACATTCACTCTTTTTTTCATTCCAATTCACCCTCCTGATCAACATTTGCGACTTTGTTTAATATGTCATGAACCATTTCTATCTTGTGTGCCTGTTTGTCAAGCTCCCTTGAAAGCTCGCCAGCTGCCCTTTCAATATCGCCTCTTACCGTTATCGATGAAAACTCAGTTGCTCTTTCTATCGCAAGCTCCTCGGCCTCCCTGGGCGGAAGTTTTTGCACTTCAAGGCCGGTTTTCCTTGCAAGTCTTCCCGCAGCTTCGTAAATCGCCTTGAGTTCTGCTCCCTGCTCCCTCATCCGCGTTATCTGCCCTGCAAGCGTATCAAGCCTTTTCTTTGAAATGTCCCTTAATTTTCCGTAACCTCCGCATTCTGTAAAATCAACCGGAACCGCCTTTTCGGCTTCTTTAATTCCATCAACAGAATATACGTCCAGAAGTATATTCGCAACCTCCTTCAACTCTAAAACCGTTGCCCTTCTCTGGTCGAGTTCAAGTTCTATTTCATCCAGCATCTCTTCTATTTCTTTTTTGCTTTCTCCCATTCTTACAGGAGGCGGAGGTATCCTTGCAACTCCCGAGGTTTCCCCTACCGCTTCTTCCGCAGTAGCTGACGGAGGAGGAGTTATTGAAAGCCTTTCGACTTCCTTTCCCATCCTGTGCATGTCACTGCTGATCCCGTTTGTGGCATTCTGTATGCTGGCTGCAACCTCAAGCGCTCCGCTTGCTGCGGCCTTTGCTACCTCACTATCATGTGCTGCTTCGTCCGCAATTTTCCTGGTTGTTCTAGAATCATCTTCAACAGTATCGATTCTTTTGTGGATTCCTTTCTGTTCTTTCTCCATAAGCTCGAATTTTTCCAGCACTTCGGCCAGTCTGGCTTCAACCGATTTTACCCTGCTTTCCGCGGCTTCTCTTATTCTCCCGACCGACTCTTTGAAATCATGTTCAAGTTCCCTTGCCCTGAACTCCATTCCTTTTTCCCTGGCTTCCATGACAGTCTTTAAATCTTCAACAGAACTCTCAAGCACGCCGACTTTACCCGTGTGCTCTTCAACCGTTTTTTTGTGTTCTGCTATGCCCTTTTTCATTTCTGCAAATTCGTCTTTTACCGCTTCAAGCGTTTTAGTATTCGTTTCAATTTCTCCAAGCGCTTCTTCTGCCGCCTCTTCCCTTCTTGCGGCTTCTCCGAGCGCCGCATTATATGCAGTCTCATGCCTGTCGATTCTTTCTCCTATCTCATTTAGTTTTACTTTTACGTCTCCCACTTCTTCCCCGACTTTTTCCGTTATGGCACCCTCTATAAGGCACCCCATGTTTCCCATGTCCGCAAATTTCTTGTGGAGCATCTGGGTAGAGCTGCCGCCGATTATCCTGGGCGGTTTTGAGCTTCTCCTCTCCGGAGGCACGCTTTTCCTCTCTGAAGGAGGTTTGCTTTTTCTTTCGGGTTTCTTTTCGGTTTGTGCGCTCATAAATTCATCACCATATATCTAACATGTTTATTAGTGTATAATAGTGTATGACAAAGTATTTAAATGTTTGTTTTTGTTGAAATCTGTGTTTAGCTCCCAACAACCCTTCTCAATTACATTTTACCACAAACGGTTTATAAGCCTATCTCTGAAGGCCTACCTTTAAATTCTATATATAATATAGTATATCAGTGGTAAATATGGCGATTTCTCCGTTTGAGGAAAGATACAGGACAGAAATGAACTCCGTTTTCGATGAAAAAAACAAATTAAGGAAATGGATGGAAGTGGAAGTTGCGCTTGCAAAGGTCCATGCGAAGATGGGAACAATCCCGAAAGATGCCCCCGGAAAAATAGAAAAAGGAATGGACAAAGTAAAAATCGAAAGAATCCATGAAATAGAAGCCGAGATACATCACGACTTAATGGCAATGGTAAAGGCGCTTAGTGAACAATCGGGAGATGCAGGAAAATACGTCCATCTCGGTTCAACGAGCTATGACATCGAAGACACTGCAACTGCGCTTATGTTCGTTGAAGCTATTGAAATCCTTGAAGGGCATCTGAAAGAATTGGGGGAAGTGCTGAAAAAACTTGCAAAAGAGCACAAGAAAACAGTCTGCATCGGAAGAACCCATGGGCAACATGCAACACCTACAACCTACGGACTGAAATTCGCAATCTACTACCGGGAATTGAAAAGAAATCTTGAAAGGCTGGATGAAGCGAAGGAAAATATTGCATTCGGAAAAATGTCGGGAGCAACCGGAACGATGGCGACATTCCGGGGAAAGGGGATGAAAATCCAGGAAGAAGTGATGAAAGAGCTCGGCATAAAGCCTGCAAAAACTTCAAACCAGGAAATCCAGAGGGACAGGCATGCGGAAGTGATGTGCGCGCTTGCAATAACCGCGGCATCTCTTGAAAAGATTGCAAAGGAATTAAGGAATCTGCAGAGAAACGAAATCCTTGAAGTTTCAGAATCTTTCGGGAAAAAGCAAGTCGGCTCTTCAACAATGCCCCACAAGAGAAATCCTCACAAAAGCGAGAGGGTATGCAGCCTCGCAAGGGTGGTGAGAGCAAACGTGCAGGTTGCATTGGAGAATATTCCCTTGGAACATGAACGGGATTTGACCAACAGCGCGAATGAAAGAATCATATTTCCTGAAAGCTTCATTGCAACCGATTATATGGCAAAACAGATGACTGCAATTTTATCAAACCTTGAATTCTTCCCTGAAAACATAAGGAAAAACCTTGAAATGTCCAGGGGGCTTATTATGGCCGAGAGGCTGATGATAGAGCTTACGAAAAAGGGAACGGGAAGGCAGGAAGCGCACGAAACCGTAAGGGAAGCCGCGCAGGAAGCATTCAAATCGGGAAAGCATCTCAAGGACGTGGTAATTGAAAAGAAGATAATTTCCGAAAAGGAAGCGGAAGAGATTTTCAATCCAGAAACATACATCGGTGAAGCTGAAAAGATAGTCGATAATGCGCTGAAGGATTAGTTTTTAATATATAGTATCGTAGAATATACACATTCCTACATACGAGGGAGAAAATGATAGACACAACTGGTGCAAAAAAATATATTTACGGTTCACTTGCGGTCGGGGTTCTCGGAGCGGTCCTGGGTTTTTTCGGAGCAGTCACCGGCGCAAGCCTTATGGCATTGTTCGGAGGAATTTTCGCAGGTCTGGGCGCACTGCTCGGCATCCTGATATGGAAATACGGTTTCCTTATTATCCCGCTCATAACCCAGAGGACAAAAACAGTGATGGTTACAAGCGAGGGATATGAAGTCCCCCCCGAACAGGACGTAATAGTGAAGAATGCCGGAGGGGTTTTCTACGCATCCGCATTCATGGGACTGAAAATATTCGAATCGGCAACCGAAAAATCGCTTGATGAAAATGTCAATTACAGCAAATATTTCGAGAGGGCGATTTCCAACCTCAAATACGTAACCAAGATAGCCTACATGCTTTACGTGGAAGACGTGGGCGAGAAACGAAAAATGATTGAAACAAAGAGGGCGGAAGCCCAGCTGAGACTTTCAAGGGAAAGGGAAAAAGCAGAGCCGGATGTGCTGAAGCTTGACAAATACGAGAGGGAAGTTGCGCACTGGGATGCACAGCTTACGAAGCTTATCAAAGGAGTTAAACCGATGGGAGTGATAGCATATTCGATGACTACCGCCAGCGGGCTGAGCAAGGAAGCCGCCATAGCCGCGGTAAGGGCGCAGGCAAGCGAACTAAGGACCGTTCTTGCAAACGCACTGAACGTTGAAGTGGTGCAGCTCACCGGAGATGAAATGCTCAAATGCTTTGAATGGGAAAGATTCTATCCCATCTCTCCGCAGGAACTTGAAGAGAGTGTGATGTAGATGGCGCTAGGAGGGCGTTTGAACCTTGCAAAGGTTTCCAACAGGGAACTCTCAAGAAGGAATATTCTCGTACATCCTCCAGAGCCACCGCTGAACATACTTTTCTCGGACCCGACCAATTCTATTTATGTGGGGAAAACCAAGATATTCAACGCGCCTTTCTACTGGTCGTACAAGAACGTTGCAAACCCGCACATAGCCGTTGTCGGAATATCCGGTTCCGGTAAGTCATATTTCGTGAAGACTTTCCTGCTCAGGGCGTCTTACGTATGGAATTCAAATGCTCTTATAATCGACTGGGCCGGGGAATACAAGGACTGGGTGAAGGAGGCGAACGGAAAAGTCCTTTCGCTGGGCAGGGGTTCGTACCTCAATCTTCTGGACCTTGGAGGAATGAAGCCCTATGACAGGGTGAAGCAGGTGATGAGAACCCTTGCGCTTCTTACTGATATCGACAATTATCCCGAGCAGAGAAGACTGACCGAACAGGCGCTGGAAAAATCTTATATCGAAAGCAAGTTCAGGATGGATGCGAGGGAGCAGAAGGACGAGTTGGGAAGGCCGATACCCCCGCCCACATTGAAAGACGTAGTAAGGATACTGGAGGAGCAGGCGGCGACTGGCGCATACGAATTCCCCGCGGAACTGGAGAATGCTATTTACAGATTGAAGAAATTCACGAAAACGGGAGAGGATTATTTCGCACAGCAGAGCAGTATAAGCCTTGACGAACTGGTGAGCTCGGGGCTGGTCGACCTTGATTTGTCCGGCCTTCCCGACGAAAGGTTCAGGGCGCTTGCGGCCCTTACGCTGCTTCAGTTCGTAAAGGAAAAGATGAGGCTTACCGGCTATGCCGAAGCAAAAGGAGTAAGATTATTCATAGTTCTGGACGAGGCATGGAAGATTGCAAAGGAAGACAACAGCGATGCGGTCATGATTGTAAGGGAGGGACGTAAGTACAACTTCGGAATGATTATCGCGTCGCAGAACCCTACGGATATAAGCGAAACCATCTTTTCAAACGCCGGAACTACGTTCGTATTCAAGGTCAAGTTTGAGCGTTTCCTTGATTATCTTCAGGGTTCGCTGAATTTCAGTGTGTTCATGAGAGAGGAGATAAGCAGGCTCAGTGTGGGGCAGTGCGCAATAAACCTTGCGCTCACGCTTTCAACACCGTATCCTTCAACCTTCCTGCTTCAGAAAGTGGAGGGTGAGGAGCCGAGCAAGGAGTATTTCCTGGACCTCGTGGCTGCACTTACCGAAAAACAAAGGAGGGATGTTTCTGTGGCAAGGAGCGTATCATTTCTGAAGGATGAATTCAGAAGGAAACTCAGGCAGTACGGTCTGTCTGACGAAAGGATAGAGGCAATGACCAAGATGTTCGAAAAAGGAAACAGGCACATGGACGTGATTTCGTTTGTAATCCTGATGGAAAGATACGGAATCGCAAGAAGGAACATAAGCGACTTCCTGAAAGATGCCGGGATAGCCGATGCGACGATAATCAACATTTTCGGAAAGGCTGACCTCAAGAAGAGCGGCGGTTCGGGAACCATGCTGAGCCAGGTCGTTCTGGAGGATTAGGGGGTTCCGGAACATGGCCAAAGTCTGTATCGACTGCCAGAAAGAAGTCGCCGGAGGCCGCGCGGTCAGGGTGAAGGAGGACCGGATAATCCTGATGCTCAGGGCGGTAAAAAGGGCGTTGAAAATATCAAAGGAAAACGAGCTTTACGTGTGCGGGGACTGCATTGAAATACATGAAAAAAGAAGAAAATCATTCGAAAAGACCATGCTTATCTTTGCAGTAGTCGCGGCTTTGATAATCGTGCTCATGTTTTTTACGGTCGTATTGTCGGGAAGGTTTGAGCTGTGGGCGATACTTTCCGGAATATTGATAATAGTCCTGCTTGCCCTGTTCTCGATAATCTTCAAGTACGTTCCTGCCACTGAAGGAGCGGAAGCGGTCCTGGTTCCCGGAGAACCTGCTGAAAAACCGGAAACCAAACCCAAAAGGAAAAAACAGGCAGGAAAAAAGAAGGGTGGTAAATAATGGCGTTGACTCCTATGAAAAAAGAGGAAAAAAAACCGGTGCGCGGCGGAAAGCCCACGGTGGACGGATTCAAGTTCAAAGGGAAATCAAAGGGAAGCATGAAGGACATCGCTTCGCTTCTCAGGACCATTTCATTTCTTGAAGTGGCGCAGGAGAAATCGGCGGTGAATGTAGTTTACGTTGAAAGCAGGGACATAAACAAAAACCCCTATCTTTTTTCGATAGTCAAAATCAAGGATGACGAAATAGAGGTATTGTACTCGATACCGCCAACCATCAGCCCCAGGAAAAGAAGGATAGACGTCCTGAGATACCTGTTGAACATACTAAGCGTCATAGACAAGGAATATTCCGTTGAAAACAAGGTACTGTACCAGCTTGTGGAAGATGCGGTAAAGGAGATTACCGATTCTGTCACCATGGATTATTCAAAACTTTACACTGCCTACGATTCGCTGAAGAAAGAAGAAGTGGACCTGAGGAAGAAAACGGAAAGGCTGGAGGACCAGGTCGAGGCGCTTACCACCCAGAATTACGAACTGAAGTCCGAAAACGACGAGCTGAGGCTGAGGCTGGGGGAGCTTGAAAAGGTTTCAGATGAAACCCTGAGGGCAAAACTCCAGGAATGGATAATAGAGCACAACGGCTCGATAAACGTTTCTGAATTCGCAAAGGTGTACAAGGTAAACGAAACAAGGGTAGAGGAAGTGCTGAACAGGCTTGTAAACGAAGGATATCTAGAGGTTGTAAGTTGACCGGGATAAGCAGGTTGAAAATAAGGAAAAAAACATACAAATTCGACGTAAAGCACAGATATTATCCTGAAAAACATTACAAGGTGAAGACCAAATCCCCGATTGAAAAACTCCGGGAGAGCATAAAAAAAAGAACCGCGCCAAAAAAAGAGGGGCCAAGGAAAAAGAAAATAACAAAACCCTCGGAAAAGAAACCAGCGGGATTCAACTTCGGCCTTGCAGCGGTTGCGATAATAGCCGCGCTGATAATACTGATTACCGGAGGCCTTTACATCTATATCCAGACCCTGCAGCCGGCTTCCCAGGCATTCGTTCCCCCGGTGGACAGGCCTGAAATGACCGACCTGCTTATCGGCGGAGATATTCTAACTGCCGGAGATATAGGAACGGAAAACCATGTTGCCGCGGTGCTGTTGGATTATGAAACGGCCAACATCGGCAACTACAGCGTTTTCCTTTACACTTATGAAAAACAGCTTCCGTCACAGGTATTCGTTCTCCAGAGCGAGCGTGTGCAGGCAACCAGCTACCCGCTTTTCATAAACCACCTGCGCAACAATCTCTCGAAAAAGAACATACTGGTAAATGAAATAACAATCCAGGAGCTGGAAACACTGCCCCAGGGCGCAGTGGTCATAATTCCCAGCGGCTACGTACCCCAGGAAATACTTGGAGTGGACAGCACCATCACCTTCAGCGGGCTTGCTGAACGGGGGATGGTAATAATATACATAGGACTGCCGTTCGACCGCATGAACGACGGTGACCTGGTGGCGGATACGCCCCAGAACGTGCTGGACAATATCCCTTTCCGTTTTGACGAGGGCGCTTCGCTGTTATCATCGAACAATTTCGCCCTCTACCAGCCTTTATACAGTGTTACCTCCGGAAAATGGTCCCCCTCCCTTGCCTACGGCTCGGTGAGCGTCCTTTCCAACGGAAACGGGGCATTCGTCTTCGTTCCGCAGACGCTTGACGGCGGCTGGAGGGAAGACCCGCTTAAACCGAACAAAGAGGCATCGGAATTCGCCGCAGAGGACATCGCAAGGATAATTGTGGAAACCCCATGGGCGGCACCCGACGGGGATCCGGCGCAATATTATATCCCTGTCGGGGATGAGCCTTCCGCAAGAAGATATTTCTATTCCAATACCTTTGAAGGCACCGCGCGTTCGGTGAAGACCTATATGATCGGGGAATCCTCTTCCGATACCGACCTTTACGTAGAGGACCTGCAGGTTATAAATGTTGCAAAACAGAGCAGGGGCGAGCTCTACATAGACGGAGGCACGGTGGTGATATCCACGAACATGACCAATCAGCCGGTCAGGATGTTTGCAAGGCTTAACGAGCCCACCGCCGCCCAGCCCAACATGTACCTTATAATAAATGATGTTTACGGAACCGAAGTCGAAAGGTATCCCCAGAACAGGGTTAACGTGCAGGCGGACCTTGCAATCGACGTCCCGATATATCTGGGAAAAGGCGAATACACAGTGCAGCTTGTTGACGACGAAAGCAAGGTGTATGCGGAAAGCTATCTCAAGGTGGTGACCGTTGACATCTATCCCGCAGGAAAGGACGGTTCGTCAACCTACCTGTTCAGGCTCGAGCGTGAAGGCGAACCGGTGGAGCTCAGCCAGGTAACGGTGCTTGTGGACGGTGGTGATTACGGTGAATACGATTATACCAGCGTGAGGGGAAGCATAGCGGTCGATGTCGGAGGATATACCGGAGGGGATTCACTTCCGACGGGAGAGCATACCTTTTCATTCGTCATAGGCGGACTCACCGAAACCGTTTCATACGATATCACAAGACCGATACCTCCTCTGTTCGCAAACCCCCTGCTGTGGCTGACCATAATATTCGCGGCCGGGATCGCAGGCGCGGGAATATTCTTTTCAAGAAAAGAGCAGACCGTCTATTCGCTTGACGTGCCCGATTTCCCGCCTGTCGCAAGGCAGAAAATACCTCTCAGTTCCGACACGATACTTTCAATATTCGAAAGGGTGAACGATGCATACAGATGGAGCAGTACTCCGCTCACACTGACAGAAGTGAAGAACGGATTCAAGGAAATATATTATCAGGGCAAGCCCATTTACATAACCGATTACAATACCGAATACGTTCTCGATTCAATGATAGGAAAAGGAAAAATACTTCAGTCTCTCGGATATTACGGACCGCTTTCATGGGAGAAAAAGACGGGAAGGTCCATGACTTATCTTGCGATGATGAGAAAGCTCAGGGACATATGCGTCAACAACGCAATTCCGTTTACCCAGATGGGGGAATCGAAAGAAGCGGACAGCGAGATAACAGTAGTTGGCCAGCAGATGTTCCTGCACTTTTTCGAAAGAAGCAGCGAAGTGGATGACAAGGCGCTGGCCGGACTTATAAGCGGGGTTCTTTCTACGATAGACAACGGAATAACCATAGTGCTTTTCAAGAACGCGCTGAAGAAGAGAAATTTCATCACCATGCTGGACTCGCCATCCAAGGCCCAGCTGCTGCTTAAGCTCGAAGTCGAAAACCGTTCGGTCCTTCTCCTCACCATGGATGAGCTCGAGACGATGATAAAAGAATTGAAAAACGTTTAGAGTAAATCCATTACCGGCTCTGCGTTAAGCCCGTATTTCAGGAAACCGGCCTCCATTTTGTTGAGCCAGCGGTATTCGTCGTGCTCTTCACCCAGCACAACATCGTCTTTATCCGTTTCCGCAATATATACAATATATATGGAATGTTTTTCATTTCCCTGTTTTTCATAAACCGCGGAAGTGACTCCCAGGAATCTCAAAGGACCGCCTATCTGTATCCCTGTTTCCTCTTCCGTTTCCCTTTTCCCGGCCTGTTCGGGGTTTTCCCCCCAGTCAACTCCGCCTCCGGGGAATTCCCAGAATCCGTCCTTGCGTTTCAAAAGCAGAAATCTGTCGCCGTTTTTCACGACGACATAAACATTCAGTTCCTGGATTTTCAATTTTACAACCTTTTGAACATCGTGATGCCGAGTTCCTCTTTTTTCCTTTCATCCACGAACTCCAGCTGGCTGTTGCAGATTTCGCATCTGAAGCTTTTTTCGAACGCTTCTTCGAATTCGAAAATCGCCGAGCTTCCGCACGAGGGGCATACGTAGTAGTCTATCCCTTCGCTGCACTGCCCTTCGAATTTTCCGACCTGCAGTTCGGCCCACCTTTTCATCTTGTCCTTGTTCAGGTACCAGCTGTAGGAATACCATCCTGTTTCACTGTCCTTTCTCCTGTTGTATGCGACTATTCCCTCGCTGTGGAGCCTGTTCAATGCGGCCCTTACGTCGCTTATTTTCAGTTTCAGCTTTTTCGCAATGTCCTCGTCGCTTACGCCGGTCGTGAAATTCCTTACGATTGCGATTGCGTTTTCCCCTCCGAGGTCGACCAGTTTGTTTCTTATTATCGGTTTTGAAAGTATTTCGGAAATTTTCTGGATTTCTTCCGGAGTAAGGCCGATTTCCTCCACTTCTTTTTTCTTTTCCCTGGTTTTCACTTCTTTTTTTCTGAGAATAATTTTTTTCTCTGCCTTCGGCTTCTTTGTTTTTTTGGGTTTTGTTCCTGGTTTTTTTAGCCCTTTTTTCCTGAGCTTTTTAACAACTTTGGCTTTCCTTGCGGTCTTTATTGCTTTTTTTGCATGAAGCGGTTTTTTCTTTTTGGGCTTCGGGGATTTCGGGACTTTCCTGGTCGTTTTTTTCTTTACTGCTCCTTTTTTCTTAAAATTTGTTTTTTTCTTTTTTTTATTTTTTTTAGTAGCCAATAAATCACCTTTTTACATTCCGGGCTTGTATCAGGAACACACCTTGTATTTAAACCTTTTGTTTTTATCATAATTTTATTTAATATATAACACTATTTTATCCGTAGATGTTTACCTTTGCCCATGATTCGCCCGTTGAATAGCCCGCCGCGACCTCAGTGACGACAATCCTGTACCTGTGCCCTTCAGGCGTCGTCCAGTAATAATCTTCCTGGGGGCATATCACGTCTTTTTTCAGGGTGGAATCAGCACTGTCCGCTATCTTTACCGCAGCGCATTCCTTCTCTCCGTACCAGACAACATCTTCAATCACCAGCGCGTAATTCCCGTTGTCAAAATAGATTCTCTCCGGCCCGTCCTTTCCTATGGCGGTAGTATCGTCACGGGTTTCTGTTTCTTCTTCAGGTTCCGGTTCCAGTTCTGGTTCAGGGGGTGGTAAGGGCCCTTCTCCTGTTTCATCTTCACTATCGTTCTCTTCAGGCCCGTCTATCCATTCTCCTCCGGCACTGTCGTTTTCCGCCGTATTATCCTCTGTAATACCCGTTTCATTTTCCTGCGGTTCTTCGGTTGCGGGTGAAGTTCCGTTTCCCAAACATCCGAAGGCCAGGATGAGCAGAATGCCGAATATTATATATTTCATGAAAAATTCGTATATGTTAAACTTATTAAAAGAATACCAATATACATATCTCACTTCTCATTTCTGCAGGGGTGCCGGAGATGCTTAACAGCGCCGGAATGGTCAAACACATGAGAACGCCGATGTATGGCGGGAGAATGTGGCCTAAACGGGCACGGTTCAGGGCCGTGTGGCTTAACGTTTTCCGTTTCCTGTTTCGGGTTTCGGGAATCGGGCCAAGTGCCTACGAGAGTTCGAACCTCTTCCCCTGCACTT
>Ga0180433_10004565_pt1 | contig 19341 bp, 14 predicted proteins | sample SS_ome_8_FD_132980 | JGI IMG/M metagenome (GOLD analysis project Ga0180433, IMG submission 132980) | Hypersaline lake sediment archaeal communities from the Salton Sea, California, USA - SS_1_D_1 metaG | ecosystem: Environmental > Aquatic > Non-marine Saline and Alkaline > Hypersaline >... | reverse complement strand
TCCAATGCTATGGCGTTGCCGCTCCGCAGCCGACCGATCGCTACGGGCTCAACCGTGACCCGAGCAAGCCCGCTCAGCGCAACCAGCGGCGAAAGCAGATCCCGCGACAGATCGATTGCCTCCGGCGCGACCGCCTCATCCAGACCGAAGCTTCCCACCTGCGTTCGCGTCAGGCCAGAGCAATACCCGCCGATGCCCAGTTGGGCTCCGATGTCGCGGGCCAGAGCGCGGATGTACGTGCCGCTGCCGCAGGCGACGTCGAGGCTCAGCAGGGGATAGGCGTATCGGACCAGTTCGAGGCTGTATACCGTTACCGGCCGGGCCGGCAGGCTCACTTGCTCGCCTTGCCTTGCCAGCGCGTAGGCCCGCCGTCCGTCGACGTGCACAGCTGAGTGCGCCGGCGGGGCCTGCTGAATCTCGCCGACGAAGCTCGGCAGCAAACCCAGAATCTCTTCCTGCGAGGGCGGCTGGGCCGGCTCCGAGGGGCTGGGGGATATCTCGCCCTGGACGTCGTCGGTGGTGCTGGTCGCGCCGAGCGTGACCTCGGCGAGGTATCTCTTGGGCTGGGCTTGGACGCGACTCGCCAGCCGGGTGGCCGGCCCGACGCAGGCCACCAGCACGCCGGCGGCGAACGGATCCAGCGTGCCGGCATGTCCGACCTTTACAGCCCGGGGGCCTTTGCGGGGCACCCCCCGGCTGCGGAGCAGGCGTCGCACGGTCGCGACCACGTCGTGACTGGTCGGGCCGGGCGGCTTGTTGATGTTGAGGAACCCAAACACACACACAGGATAACCCGCCGGCGCGGGGCATCCAAGGGCCGGGCTTGCCCAGGTCCGGACCCAAGGCGACACTCATGGGCTGCGGGCAATCTGGCCGATAAGAATCGAGCTTACGGACACGCTGTAGCTGTGCCAAATCGCCGAGGCGGTCGCGATACCGCAACGTGTCCGGCATGGAGTTCATGTTATGAACAGGTTCACACAAGAGATCGGCTGCGGCAATCTGACAGGATCCGGCGAACGGCTTTTCTCCGTGGACGAGGCCAACCGGGCCTTGGTCCTGGTCAAGCGCATCGTCGAGGACGTGGTGGCTGGGTACGTCAGACTGGTCGACTTGCAGGAGATTATCGACTCCGCCCATAGCGGCGGCGTCGAAGATCATGCCATCGGCGCCCAGGAGGAGATTGTCCAGGTGGCTGAGAGGCTGCAGATATGCGCTCAGGAAATGGAAGATGTCGGCGCGGACCTGAAGGACTGGTCGCTGGGCGTCGTGGACTTTCCTTGTCGCGTCGGCACCCAGAGAATATGCCTCTGCTGGCAGCTGGGCGAGCCCCGCGTGGAATTCTGGCATGAGGCGGACCAGGGCTTCGCGGAGCGGCAACCGATCGAGACACTCCTGACCCCCGAAGCGCTCGCCGCACATCAGTAGGGCCGTATCGGCCTCTTGCATGGTCCTGGCCTCTGGGCTGGACATGATGTTCCCCATGGAGCCAGGCTCGGGCATGGACGTCGTCGAAATCCGCACGACCTACGGCACGCATCTGGCGTTGCAGGGCGGCATCGACAAGTACGTGCTGCGGCAAGGCACAGACGCGATCGATCGCGAATTGGAATACAAGACTCAGCCGTTGATTCGCCCCTGCACCATCTACCGCCTCGATCATCGTGTCCCCAACGGCACGACGATCCAGCAATAACGCCACTACGTCCGCAAAACCCAGGAACTCATCGGAGCGCCGGTCTACCAAGGCTGACGCGGACGGGTTAGAATGTCCACAAGCCCCGGCGGCAGGACGGCCGAATGAATAAGTGGGCATGGGCAACCCGCCGGGGCATCCGGCCCGGTGGCGGAACTGGCAGACGCAAGGGACTTGTTGGTCTTGGCCGGGCACGTTGTAAGGCTCAGACACAATCGCATATAGCATCCGGCCCGGTGGCGGAACTGGCAGACGCAAGGGACTTAAAATCCCTTTTCCGGTAACGGGAGTGCGGGTTCGAATCCCGCCCGGGCCAGTTGTTTCTTCCTTCGCGATTGGGGCCGCCCTTCAAGAAATCCCTTTTCCGGTAACGGGAGTGCGGGTTCGAATCCCGCCCGGGCCAGTTGTTTCTTCCTTCACGATTGGGGCCGCCCTTCAAGAAATCCCTTTTCCGGTAACGGGAGTGTGGGTTCGAATCTCGCCCGGGCCAGTCTGCATCGGATCCGCCGAGCTGGGTCTGGGCCGCCGACGCACGGCACTTTTGCGTCATCCGGGCTGCCGATTTGGCGTTGCGCGGGACCAAGGCGCACGATTCGGCAGGGCACGGCGGGGAACGGCTCGCGGTAAGCTCTGTCCTGGCAACCCGTTAATCTCCTCGGCATTTCGTTTGCAATTCTCATGGTGTGTTCAAATACCTGCAGATGAACTGGCGCGGGTGTGAATGGCATTTACGTGAACGGATTTGACAGAACGTTCCGAACAGCGGAAGGGAGCATTGACATGGCTGCTTTATTCAGATGGCCGGGAAGCTTCGACCCGTTCTCGGGGATTCGACACATGCAGCGCGAGCTCGAACGACTGATGGGGCGCGGGCTCTTCGGCGAATCTCGACAGATCGGGGGCGGCGTTTACCCTGCGGTCAACGTCCTTAACGGCCCCGACGAGATTCTGGTCCAATGCGAAGTGCCCGGCGTGGTCAAGGGCGACTTGGACGTGTCCATAACCGCTGAGACGCTGGTGATCAAGGGCGTCAAGAAGGGCCCGAAGGACGAGGACGAGCTCAAGTACCAACGGCGAGAGCGCGGCGTGGGGGACTTCTCCCGGACGATTGTGCTGCCGGACAGGGTGGATGCCGACCGGGTCCAGGCGGACATCGACGCCGGGATACTTACGATCAGCCTGCCGAAGTCCGAAGCGGCCAAGCCTCGCCAGATCCCCGTGACTTAACGGCAATTGAAGGAGCACGATCATGACCGAAAAGAAAGACTCCATCGAGGTCCATGCCGAGCCGAGCAGGCGCCAAACCGAATCGGAAGCATACACGCCGCTGGTTGACGTCTATGAGGAAGCCGACGGCACGACCGTCCTGGAGGTCGAAGTGCCCGGAGCTTTGCCCGACAAGGTGGACGTGCGCGTGGAGAAGGGCGTCCTGACGATTACCGCGGACGGCCGACTGCCGGAGATGGGATCGGACTACACCACCACGTTCCGCGGCTTCGAGGGCGGCGAGTACTACCGGGCCTTCGCACTCAGCGACGAAATCGACCGTGAGCGTATCGAATCGTCGCTCAGCAACGGGCTGCTCGTGGTTCGTCTTCCGCGTGCGGCTGCGGCCCAGACGCGCAAGATCGAGATTCGGCAGGGGTAGCCGTCCAGCCGGTTGCTCGCCTGGGGTCGTCGTGCGCCGGGACCGTTCACGCGGTTGACACGGCGCAGCGGCGGTCCTACCATGCGGTGAGGATTGCCGAGGCAACGACTTCAAGGAGCCAGCCTGATGAGTTCAGCAAACGTGTTGGAACTGACGGACGAAAACTTCGACGCCGAGGTCCTCAATGCCGACGTGCCAGTGCTCGTGGACTTCTGGGCCGAGTGGTGCATGCCGTGCAAGATGCTTGCTCCGACCATCGATGAGATCGCCGAAGAGTACGCCGGCAGGATCAAGGTCGGCAAGGTGGACACTGACTCCGCCAGGCAGGCCGCCGGAAAGCTCGGCATCAGCGCGATTCCTACGGTGATCCTGTTCAAAGACGGCGCGTTGTCCAAGAAGTTCGTCGGCCTGCAGAGCAAGCAGGACCTGAAGGCTGCCATCGACGAGGCGCTGTAGGCTGGCATGGCCTCGCCTGCCCGGCACGCGACAGCCGGCTGGGCGACCAGGGGTTTGCGGACGATGACGTCACTTTCCCGCGACCAAATCCGCAGCATAGACCGCTGCGCCATCGAAACGCTGGGCATCCCCGGCGTGATCCTCATGGAGAACGCCGGCCGAAACTGCGCGGACGCCATCGAACGATTCCTCAGCGGCGCGGATTCCAGACGCGTGGCGATTGTGGCTGGGACGGGCAACAACGCCGGCGACGGGTTCGTCGTCGCGCGGCATCTGGCGATGCGAGGGGCGACGGTCGTGACGTTCCTTGTCTGTCCGGCTGAGAAGATCTCCGGCGATGCACGAATCAACCTGGAAGCCATCCAGAGCCTGGATCACGACGTCCGCGAGTTATCGGGCGACGAGCTGACGGGCCTGGGTGAGTTGCTGGGTCCATTCGATCTCGTGGTGGACGCCGTAGGCGGCACGGGAATTCGCGGAACACTTCATGGCCCGCAGGCTGAGGCAGTCGAGCGGATCAACGCCGCCGGTGGGCCCGTCGTGGCGATCGACATTCCCACGGGACTTGACTGCGACACCGGCCGGGCCGACGGCCCTTGCGTCAGGGCGCAGATGACCGTTACTATGCTCGCCCGCAAGAAAGGCTTCGACGCGCCCGAGGCCCGGCAGTACACCGGCCAGGTGGTAGTGGTGGATATCGGGATACCTGCCGGGACGGTCGCGGCGATGGTCCGGGAATGATCGCGGCTGTGGACGGGCCCTAGGGGCGTTTGCGTACGGGCCCGGGAAATCGCTTCAATTCCGGCTCGCGGCTGCGTATAATGCCCGGCCCGACGGTGTAAGGCGAAACCGGACGGGCGGAGATGACCAAGCACACGACCCCCCACAACAGGAAAGAGAGCCCAATATGCCACTGGTACCGATGCGAATCCTTCTGGATCACGCAGCCGAGAACGGCTACGGCGTAGCTGCGTTGAACGTCAACAACATGGAGCAGATCCAGGCGATCATGATGGCCGCCCAAGAGACCGACTCGCCCGTGATCGTCCAGGCCAGCCGCGGTGCCCGCAAGTACAGCAACGACTCCTACCTGCGTCACCTGATGCTGGCTGCGGCGGAGCTGAACCCCGAGCTGCCGATCGCGATGCACCAGGACCACGGCAACAGTGCCGAGACCTGCCTCAGTGCGATCGAGCAGAACTTCACGTCGGTGATGATGGACGGCTCGCTGTCGGCGGACGGCAAGACGCCCAGCACCTACGAATACAACGTGGAAGTAACCAAGCAGGTCGTCGATGCAGCCCACGCGGTGGGCGTGAGCGTCGAGGGCGAGCTGGGTGCGTTGGGCGGCATCGAGGACGGCCACGGCGCCGGGCTCAGCGAGGCTGAGGTGCAGGAGCATCTGACCAATCCGGACCAGGCTGAGCAGTTCGTCGCCGAAACCGGCGTGGACGCCCTGGCCGTGGCCATCGGCACCAGTCACGGGGCATACAAGTTCACGCACAAGCCGACCGGCGAAGTGCTGAAGATGGACCTGATCGAGGAAATCCACCGCCGCCTGCCGAACACGCACTTGGTGATGCACGGCTCGTCATCGGTGCCCCAGGAACTGCAGGACATCATCAACAAGTACGGCGGCAGCATCAAGCAGACCTACGGCGTGCCCATCGAGGAAATCCAGCGCGGCATCAAGCACGGCGTGCGGAAGGTCAACGTGGACACCGACAATCGCCTGGCCATTACCGGCGCGATTCGCAAGGTCTTTACCGAGACGCCCGAGAAGTTCGACCCGCGCGACTACCTCAAGCCCGCCCGCGAGGCGATGGCCGAGGTGTGCAAGGCACGCATGGTCGCCTTCGGCCAAGCCGGCAACGCCGGCAAGATCAAGCCCCGCACCTGCAAGGAAATGGTGGACTTCTACGCCGGCAAGTAGTCACCGGGCCGTAGAGAACCCACCTAGTCATATGCCAGCGAAGCCCACGTCCCGATCGGTCGTGGGCTTCGTGTTTAGAGCAATTTAAGATTGATCTGTCGTATGTCTTCTGGTTGCGGCTGCGGCTGGCGGCGTCAGGCTGCATCGACAACCCCACGGGGTTGCCTGCTTCGCCTTCCTTGCCAGCCTTGTCCTCACCGACGAACACACGCGACATCTCAATCTTAAAGTGCTCTATTGTCTCAGAGCAATAACGCGCTGCCGGCGTGTCTCTTGGCCCAAGGTACGCGAGAAAACTTCTATTTCACCGCGATTCTGCCGAATCGCCGCTTGCCGACCCGCAGGACCTGTCCGTCCGACAGCGCCACGGCTGCGTCAATATCGACGAGCTTCTCGCCGTCGAGGCTGACGGCGCTCTGCTGGACCAGCCGCCGGGCCTCGCCCTTGGACTTGGCGAACCCAGCCGTAAGGATCAGGTCGATGACGTTCATCGTGGCTGAAGGAACGCATACCTCCGGCATGTCCGTCGGCATGTCCCGTCGAGAAAACACCCTGTCGAACTCCTCCGCGGCAGCGGCTGCGGCAGCCTCGTCGTGATAGGTCGTCACGATCGTTTTGGCCAGCAGCACCTTTGCCTGGCGAGGGTGCGTCCTTTTGGCGTCCACCAGCTCGGCGATGCGTTCGACGTCCAGATCGGTCAGCAGCGTGAAGTAATTGAACATCAGCGCATCGGGGATGGACATGACCTTGCCGAACATGTCGTTGGGCTCGTCGGTCACGCCGATATAGTTGCCCTTGGACTTACTCATCTTCTCGGTGCCGTCGAGCCCGACGAGAATGGGCATGATCAGCACGACCTGGCGGGGCTGGCCGGCGTTTTCCTGGAGCTGACGCCCGATGAGGTTGTTGAACGTCTGGTCCGTTCCGCCCAGTTCCACGTCGGCTTCGACGCACACGCTGTCGTATCCCTGCATCAGCGGGTAGAGGAACTCGTGGACGCCGATCGGCACGCCTGCCTTGTAGCGAATCTCGAACGTATCGCGTTCCATCATCTGCGCGACGGTCATCTGGCCGGCCAGTCGCAACACGTCGGCGAAGGTGAGCTTCTCGAGCCATTCGCTGTTGCGTCGCAGCTCGAGCTTTTCCGGCGAGGTGTCCAGGACCTTGCCCGCCTGTTCGAGGTAGGTTTGTGCGTTGGTGTCGATCTGCTCCGGGCTGAGGACCGGGCGCGTCTTGTTGACCCCGCTGGGATCGCCGATGCGGGCGGTGTAATCGCCGATGAGCAGCACAGCCTTGTGTCCGAGGTCCTGGAACTGGCGCATCTTTCGCAGCTGGACGGCGTGGCCCAAGTGGATGTCCGGCGCGGTGGGGTCCAGCCCCAACTTCACGCGCAGCGGGCGATTGGCCGTGGCGGCCTGTTCCAGGCGCTGGGCGAGGTCTTCGCGGGTATACAGCGCTTCGCTGCCGCGCAGGAGCAACTCCACCTGCCGTTGTATATCGCTTTTGTCCAGCGTGCTCATGGGGCGGTAAGTCTAACCGCCACAACGGGCAATTGCAACCGCCCCGCGACGATCGGTCGTCAGGGGGCTCGTCGGGCAAGAAAGTCTTTGCAGGCCGGCGCAGCGACGGCTAGCATTTCAGGGCCGGGATCGGCGCGCTTTGAGAGATGTCTCGGTTGGGCCCAACGCTCAGGAGCCCGGCCGCAGCGGGTCTGTTTCGGCGATCCACGGGATTGGCTGGGCTCGATCGCCCGGCTCGGCCGATAAAGGAATGTGTGCTTGCGGGCAGGCGGGGTACCGTCCAGAGGCACGGACGCGCTGTTTCGTACGGGCGGAGCTTGCCGGCAATGGTTGCGCGGATGGACTAAACGTCGAGATATGAAGCCCAGAACCTTCCTTCCAGTTGTGCTGGCGGCGCTGCTGGCTGGCTGCCCGCAGAGGCCGGCCGGACCGCCCACCAGTACGAAAGAATACCAGCGTCTCCATCGGGCCAGTCCCCAACTGTACCCGAAGGACACGATTGTGATGTACAACCTCCAACGTGTGCTGGACCGGCAGGTCAGGCCCGCGAATAGGCTTGAGTCGATGCGCCTGGTTACGCACCTTGGCCACAGCGATCCGGGCGTCAGCGATCAGCTTGCAGCCGTGTTGGACGAGAAGGACTGTCCGCCGGCGCTGTTCGAAGCCGTGCTGGAGTACCTGCTCAAGAGCGACCACCCCGGACTTGCCGGGCACGTCGTTGGCGTGCTGCCGCGCATCGGGCCCGGCCAGGCCGTGCTGCGGGAAGCTGTGCTGGAGTGGCTGGCCAAGCATCCCACGCCGGAGGTCCTCTCGGAAATTGTCAAGCTCTGGGCGGCCGAGCCGTCAACGACAAGCGTCAACGAGCATCGTTATCGACGGATTGTCGAGCGGATTACCGGCAAGCCGTGGGACTCGGCCTTGCTCGAGAGCCTGAACACCCCGGGCTTCTACGCTCGCGGTTCGGCGCTGGAGGTTCTCGCCGGGCGCATTCGGAGCGACACGCTGTCCGATCGAATCGCCAGACTTCCGGCGCGGGTGGATGCTATCCGGACGCTTCAGGCATTCGGGTATCGCTTCCGGTACCTGCCGAAAACGGCGGCTGAGCTGTTGGCGGCTGCGTCGCTCTACAAGACGCGGGCGGACATGATCCCCGACGCTTCGCGCCTCTATGGGAGGTGGCGCGACGAAACGGGCTATATTTTCGCCATACGCGACTTCCACCTGATCAGCCGCCTGGCCCGCGATCCGCTCCGCACGTCGTTGCGGCGGTCGCAGTTGGTCTTGGAGCTCGGCCAGTCGCTCGGCTCCAGGCCCCAGCCGCCCAATAATCCGAGCCGGGCACAGGAGAGCCGCTTCTGGCCGCAGACCGGCAACCTGACCATGGCCGACCTGTGGAACCTGTATCTGCTAAACGAGATGCTCGCCCGCCCGCGCGTGCAATTGGCGCTGAAGATGCTGGCTGAGCAGGACCGCGCCGACAAGCGAACGGCATGGGGCGGCTTGGTGTTTTACGAAAACGGTCAGGCTGAGGCGAGGCTCTATCCGTCCGACACCGATGCCGGTGCGGATGATCTCAATTATGTGCCGTGCCGATTGGCCGTTGTGGACGGGCGCGACGCGATGTGCCGGTTTCGGGGCCACTTCGAGAAGGTCGACAACTCCGACCGCGCCGCGCCAAGCGCGGCTGAGCTCCGCGATGCTAAAGAAAAGGGCTACTACGGCCTGGTGCTGACAAGCCTCGGAAACGACAGCTTCGCCGCGCACTACTACAATCCGCGCGGTCTCGTCGTCTCGCTGGGGAAGCTCCCGTTCGGAAAATAGACCTGCGGTGATGTCGGGGGCTCGGCGCTCAGCCGTGCTTCCGCAAGGCCTCGGCGATCGCCTCGTACTCGCTCTTCATTTCCGTCAGCAGGCGGCGGTGCTGGTCAATGGCTTCGGGCGGCGCGTCGGCAAGGAATTTGTCGTTCGCGAGACGCTCGGACAGTTTTTCCATCCGGTCTTCCAATGCTTCCATGCGATTGCGCAGCAACTGTATGCGATCGGCCCGGCTGACGGGGGGCTTGGTGGCCTGCTCGAGAACGTGCTGAGCGACGAAAATCGGGGTTTCCATCGCCACCCCCAGTGCGATGGCGTCCGATGGGCGGGAATCTATCTCGACCACCTCGCTGTCCCGGCGAATGTGCAGCGTGGCGATGAACGTGCCGAACGCATCTTCGGGCCCGAGCTTGCGGAGGTCGTTGATGGTGATCCGCTCCAACTGGCCGCCCAACGCGTCGATCACGTTGGCCAGCAGATCGTGGGTCATCGGGCGAGGTACCTCGATGCCCTTGAGCCGGCGGTCAATCGCCAACGCCTCAGCCACGCCGATAGCGATCGGGAATGTCCGATCGCCGCCCTTTTCGCGAAGCTGGATCACCTGCTGGTCGCTGAATTGGGTGATCAGGATTCGCGACAGTTCCATCGGCACGTCCATGAATGCACCTCCAAGGCCGAGGTCGGATTTGCGACACCGAGCCTCCCGGCCCAACACACATTGTACGGTCGGGATGTCACGGCGACAAACTGCAACGTACTGCGCTCAGCCCTTCTGGGACGTGTCGTCTTGTCCCAACGCGTCGAGAGATTGCGTTACGCCGGCCAATTCGGACTGCAACCCAGCCAGCCGCTCGCGCTCGCGCTGCACGACGTCCGGCGGGGCCTTGGCCAGGAATTTCTCGTTACCGAGCTTGGCCTCGATGCCGCCGATGCCCTTGAGCAGCGTTTCGGCCTGCTTGCCCAGGCGGGCCAGTTCAGCTTCGCGGTCGATGACGCCCAAGATGTAGATCTTCACTCCCCCGGCTGTTATCGTCGCGGCCTCGGCGCCGGCTTGCACAGGCTCGGCCGCAATGCTGAGCTGGCCTAACTGGGCCTGGGATCGGAGCAATTCGACGTTGTCGGCGATCATCGCCGCGCCGGGCCCTTGGGCCTCCACAATCGCGTCCACGGGCTTGCCCGGCGGGACATTGTGCTGGAGACGGACGTTGCGGACCTGTCGGATGAGTTCCTGGAGCAACGAGAAGTCCTTCTCGGCTGCGGGGTCCAGACGGGCTGCGTCGGCCCGGGGCCATTGGGCCTTGACGAGCAACGGCTCAGCGCGGTCACCGGTGATGCCGCGGCGGGGGGATACCTCATTGAGCCGCTGCCAGATCGCCTCGGTGATGAACGGCATTATCGGATGCAACAGCCGCAGCAAGACGTCCAGGCAGTGGGCCAGGACAGCCTTCGGCTCGCCCTGGCCGGCGTTGATGCGAGCCTTGGCGATTTCGAGATACCAGTCGCAGAAGTCGTCCCACATGAAGTGGTACAGCCGATCGGCCAACTCGTTGAAGCGGTAGCCCTCCAGCGCCGCGGTAGCCTCGCGGATCGTCGCGTTGAGCCGGCTGAGAATCCAGCGGTCGGCTAGGTGCTTGCCGGGGTGCAGCTCGTCCCAGGCGCCCATGCCCGCGAGGTTCATCATCGCGAAGCGCGACGCATTCCACAGCTTGTTGCATAGGTTCCGCCCGATGTCGAACTTCCCACTGGTGTTGGCCTTTCGACCGTCGGGCAGCGTCAGCTCCTGCACCGGCATACGGACGTCCTGCGTCTGGGTGGTCATGCTCACCAACGTGTAACGCATCGCGTCCGCGCCATGCGAGTCGATGATGTCCAGCGGGTCGATGCCGTTGCCGAGACTCTTGGACATCTTCCGTCCTTCGCCGTCCTGGATCATCGCGTGGATGAATACGTCCGTGAACGGCACGTCACCCACGCAGTACTGGCCCATCATCACCATGCGGGATACCCACAGCGTTATGATCTCGCGGGCGGTGCACAGCACGTCGCCGGGATACCACGTTTCCAGCTCCGGTGTCCGCTCCGGCCAACCCATCGTAGAGAACGGCCACAACGCCGAAGAAAACCAAGTGTCCAGAACGTCAGCGTCACGCACCCAGCCATGCTTTTCCAGCCAGGCGACGCACTCTTCGTTGTCGCGGTCGGTGCAGATGTGCGTTCGCATCCATCCGGGCTTGTCGGGAATATCATTGCAGGTGATAACATAGTGAACGTCCGCGAACTTCCTGAAGTCCACGTCGAAGTCGCCGTCGACCGCGCGATCCATCGCCGCGACGGTCTGGGCGTCCGGAACGTAACCTTCGGTAATCGGCTCCACGTCTGCGGGCAACTCGACGTCCCGCGACCAAACCGGAATCCGGTGTCCCCACCAGAGTTGTCGGCTGATGGGCCAGTCGCGGAGGTTCTCCAGCCAGTTCTGGTAGGTCCTGGCGTAGCGTTCGGGCACGAAGCGGACCTTACCGTCCAGTACGGGTCTGAGCGCCAACCCGGCCAGCGAGTTGGCGGGCACGTCGGTGCCTTCGATCATCCCGTGGCCAAACTTGTCAGCCAGGCGGTTGATGGGCTTCTTGACGGCGATGTACCACTGGTCCGAGAGATACGGTTCTATCGGCACGTGGCTGCGATAGCTGTGCCCGACGGAGTGGACGTATTCGCGGACGTCTTCCAGGAGCTTCTCGCCGCGGAAGTATTCCACGATGGCCTCGCGGGCCTCGAAGCGATCCATGCCGATGAGGTTTTCCACATCGGGATTCTTGATCTCGTCCCAGTCGTCCCATCCATGCCTGTCGGAAATGCTGCCGTCGGGGGCCATGACGTTGATAATCGGCAGGTCATGCCGTTGGCCGATGGCCCAGTCGTCGGGATCGTGGGCGGGCGTAACCTTCAGGAAGCCCGTGGAGAAGCGCGCCTTTTCGTCTTCGCTGCCCGGGTCCGGCATCACGACGTGCTCGTCGGCGATGATCGGGATAATGCGCCCGACGATCGGCAGCCGGACCGACTTGCCGACGAGGTATTTGGCTCGCGGGTCGGCTGGATTCATCGCCACGGCTGTGTCGCCGAGCATCGTCTCCGGGCGCGTCGTGGCGACGGTGACGTGGGTGATTGTAGTGCTTGCATTCGTGGCACGGGCATCTTGCCCGTGAGTCACACGACCATCCTGGTCGTGGTGCTTCATTCCACACCAAGGCCAGTCCTTCAGTCCGGCCTTGTCCGGGTTTGTGCAGACATAATGGAGGCAGTTATTGAAGTCCTCCTCGTCGCGAATGAGGTGATCGTAGTATTCCTCCTGCCAGAACCGCCAGTGCGTTCAAGAACCTGATTAGCTACGTTGGCGCAGTACGATTTCCACGCGTGGAGGATCTGTGGTAGCGAGTGATCGCCCAGCGGGTGAACGATTACGTGCACGTGGTTGGGCATGATCGCCCACGCAATCAGGTCGTAGCGATCGCCGTCAAAATGCTTCAGTGCATTCTCAATGACCTCGGCGATGCGGGGATCGTTCATGGCACACATGCCCCTGCCCGCGTCCAAGTACGACTCGACTCGGTCCGAATGGAGCCGATGGAGTTCCTTCCTCTCAGTGTTTGTCAACTTCCGGTCTTGGCGTTGGGCCTCCGCCAGGATCCTCTCCTTCTCACGCTTCCAGCCTTCCAGTACATCCGAAGGGAGCGAATCCGCCAGCCGGAAGGTTACGGCATAGACGCTGCCGCTTTTGGTCCAATGGGGCAGGTAGGCAACGTGACGCTTGCTGACGACAATGTCTTCATCCTCCACGGACAGGATGTCCGTGGGACTCACGGCCTGGAAGGCCGTGCCACTGGGAATCTCCACCGGCTCGGTCAGCGGATACCGCAGGTACCAGAAGTGCCCGTGGACGTCCTCGTACTCGACCTCGTCGTCGGCCAGCACGGTTTGCGTCGCGACATCCCAGTTAACCAGGCGCTTGCCACGGTAGATCAGCCCGTCCTTGAACAGGTTGAAGAAGTTGGCCCGTACCGCCTTGGCGCAAGTCTCGTCCATGGTGAACCGCGTCCGCCGCCAGTCGCACGAGCAGCCCATCTTCTGGAGCTGCTCAAGAATTCGGCCCTCGTATTCGTCCTTCCACGCCTGGATGCGCGCGACGAAATCGCTCCGCTCGAAGTCCGTGCGGCGACGGTTCTCCTCGGCGAGGATGCGCTTTTCCACGACGGTCTGCGTGGCGATGCCCGCGTGGTCCGTTCCGGGCATCCACAGCGTGTTGCGCTGCTGCATTCGGCGGAAGCGGATCAGCACGTCCTGGAGGGAGTTATTGAGCGCGTGGCCCAGGTGCAACGGGGCTGTGACGTTCGGCGGCGGGATGACGATGCAGTAGCTGCCGGCCTTGTCGCCCGGTTCGGCGTTGAATGCATCGTGATCGGCCCAGAGTGGGTGAATCTCCTGTTCGACATCCTTGGGGTTATATGCCTTCGCCAGTTCCATTTGTCTTTCCGTAAGCGCTCGCGGGGCAGAGGGCCAGTGAAGTCTGGCCCTTGCCATGGCGGCCGCGGCGCTAAGCTTCGTTCGATTCCAGTTCCGTCAATATCTTGTACTCGATCGCATCGACCAGCGCCAGCCAGGACGCGTCTATGATGTTCTCGCTGACGCCCACGGTGCCGAAGTACTGCCCGGTCGTCGGGTCGTGCCAGTCGATCACGACGCGGACCTTGGCAGCCGTTTCGGCAGCGGTGTTGACCACGCGCACCTTGTAGTCGGCCAGGTGCAGGTCGTCCACGCACTTGAAATGCGGCCGAAGCGCGGCCCGCAACGCCTTGTGCAGCGAGTCCACCGGCCCGTCACCTTCGGCGACTTGGTGCGCCATCGCATCACCGACGCGCACCTTGACCGTTGCCTCGGTGCCGGCGGCGCCGTTATCGCGCCGGAGGATGATGCAGCGGTAGTGGTCCAGCTCCCACAGGCGGCGGTACCAGTTGCCGCCGAGCGTCTTGCGGATGAGCAACTCGAAGCTCGCCTCAGCCGCCTCGAACTGGTAGCCTTCGTTCTCCATGTCCATAAGAGCTTGGAGTATCTTTTGTTGCGATGGCTTGTCGCCGTCGATCTTGAACTTCTTCGGTGCGGTGGCGGCTATGTTGCTGACGCCGGCTAGCTCGCTGACCAGGATGCGGCGGGCGTTGCCCACAACGGCTGGGTCCATGTGCTCGTAGGTGGTCGTGTTCCGCTGCACCGCGTGGACGTGCATTCCGCCCTTGTGGGCGAAGGCCGAGGCCCCGACGAACGCCTGGTTGTCGCGGAAGTTGAGGTTGGCCACCTCGTAGACGAAGCGGCTGACCTCGGTAAGCTGCTTGAGCGTTCCGGGCCGAAGCACTTCGTAGCCGTACTTCGTGGCCAGGTTGGCGATCACCGCCGTCAGGTCGGCGTTGCCGCATCGCTCGCCGATTCCGTTGACGGTTCCCTGCACGTGTCGTACGCCGTTGACGACGGCCACGAGCGAATTGGCCACCGCAAGATCCGCGTCGTTATGGCAGTGGACGCCGAGCTGTGCGTCCGGCAAGGCGGCGCGGACGGCCTGAACGCACTCGGCGATCTGCTCGCCCAGCGAGCCGCCGTTGGTGTCGCACAGGACCAGGCAAGACGCCCCGGCGTCGTGTGCCGCCCGCAGCGTGGCCAGGGCGGAGTTTGGGTTGGCCCGCCAGCCGTCGAAAAAGTGCTCCGCGTCGAACATGCACGTTCGGCCTCGCTCGACCATCAGGCCCACCGAATCGGCGATCATCCGCAAGTTCTCGTCCTCGTCGGCGCGCAGAACCTGCTCCACGTGCAAAGACCAACTCTTGCCGACGATCATGACTACCGGGGCCTCGCTGGCCAACAGCGCCTGCATTCCCGTGTCATCGACGGCCTTGACGCCCTTGCGCCGTGTCATGCCGAACGCGGCGATCTTCGCGTGCTTGAGCGGCCGGTTGCGGACCTCGGCGAAAAATGCCTCGTCCTTGGGGTTCGAAAGGGGATAGCCGCCCTCGATGTAGTCGACGCCCAGTGTGTCCAGTGCGTCGACGAGCACCAGCTTGTCCTGAAGCGAAAGGCTCACTCCCTGGGTCTGCGTGCCGTCCCGCAGCGTCGTGTCGTAGATTTCAACTCGTTGTTTTGTCTTGGACATGGTCGTATCCCATGAATTCCATGAAAAAGGCCCTGAAGCATCGTTGAGCCTCAGGGCCGCCGGTTTCGGTGATCGGCAATCCTAAGGCACGCAGCGTACCAGGCTTTGTCTGAAAACTCATGCCTGACTTCGAGCGGCTTGTTTGGCGTCTGGCTTCGTCCGCCTGCATCGACGATTCGTAGCGGAATCGCCTGCTTCGGCGTCCTTGCCAAGGAGCCAAACCGTTCGCTCTCGGGCCGACGGCAGAGCTTTCAGACAGAGCCTACGACGGCGATGGAAATGATGCCAGCGCGGTCCGGCCCGCCCGCCGAGACGGCGGGACAAGCCTCGCCTGCGGGCCCGGTGGCCCGTAGCGAGCAATCGGGATTTGCCCGAAACGTCCGCATGGCATCCTTCGTTGGCTGCGTGCCCGTTTGGCACATAGTACCTTTTTGATTATATCGGTCTTGTCTTGGGCGTCAATCAGGCCTTTTGCCGATCTCGGTAGCTGCTTTTGCCGGCCGAGGCCCCGATCGCAAGTGACAAGTGATGCTCTTGACGCTTTATCGACGAGCCTGGCGGTCCTATACTTATGCCCGCAGGCGCAGTGTTGGGTGCCGCAGGGATCGTTAGCATGCCGAGTGCAGCCAAACGGATAGAGGAGCTTCGCCGGGAGATTCGCCGCCACGACGACCTTTACTATGTCGAGGCAAGGCCGGAGATTTCCGACCGCGAGTACGACGAGCTGATGGCGGAGCTCAAGGCGCTGGAAGAGGCCCACCCGGAACTCGTGACGGCTGATTCGCCCACGCAGCGCGTCGGCGGCGAGCCGATCGACGGCTTCGAGACTGTCGAGCATTCAACCCCGATGCTCAGCATCGACAATACCTATAACGCCGACGAGCTAAATGCCTTCGACGAGCGCGTGCGCAAGGGTCTTGGCGAGGCGCGATTCAGCTATCTCGTGGACCCGAAGATCGACGGCGTAGCCGTCTCGCTGCGGTACGTGGATGGCTCGCTTGTGTTGGCGGCCACCCGCGGCGACGGACGACGCGGCGACGACATCACCAACAACGCAAGGCGGATCCGCCCGGTGCCGCTGAGGCTCAGGGGCGAGGACTGGCCCGAGGTCGTCGAGGTCCGCGGGGAGATATACTGGCCGAGGAAGGCCTTCAACGAGTTCAACGCCCAGCGAGCAGCCGCTGGCGAGGAAACCTTCGCCAATCCGCGCAACGGCGCAGCTGGGACGCTCAAGCAACTCGACCCGACGATCGTGGCCCAGCGGCGTCTGGCGTTCCTTGCCCACGGATTCGGCCAGCTGTCGAGTCGCGTCGCCGACACGGCTGAGGGCGTCATGCGGGCCTTTCGGGACTGGGGCATTCCCGTCAGCCGGTCCGCAAGGGTATGCCCGGACATCGCAGCTGCACTGACAGCCATCCAGGACTGGGCCAAGTTGCGCCAGGAGGCAGAGCACGAAACCGACGGCATGGTCGTTAAGGTCAACGAGCTTCGCCTTCGCGCCCGGCTCGGCGCGACGAGCAAGTATCCGCGCTGGTGCATCGCCTACAAGTACCAGGCCGAGCAGGCGAGGACCGTGCTGCGGGAGGTTAGCTTCCAGGTCGGCCGGCTGGGGACGATAACGCCGGTGGCACATTTCGATCCCGTGCAGCTTTCCGGGACGACGGTCGCCAACGCCTCGCTGCACAACTTCGACCAGGTCGAACGCCTCGGCGTCCGCGTGGACGACACGATCGTCGTGGAAAAGGCCGGTGAGATCATCCCACAGGTTGTGCAGGTCCTTCACGAGAATCGTCCCAAGGACGCCGCGCCGATCGTTGCGCCACAGAGTTGCCCGGCCTGCGACGGCCCGGTACAGCGCGACGAAGGAGGCGTGTACCTGCGCTGCGTCAACCCGGAATGCCCCGCGCAGATACGCCAGCGTCTGGAGTTTTTCGCCGGGCGAAACCAGATGGACATCGCCAATCTCGGGCCGGCCGTCATCGACCAGCTGGTGGAACGCGGCCTGGTCCGCCACTTCGCCGACCTCTACGCGCTGAAGGTAGAGGACCTGGTCGGCCTGGAGCGAATGGGTGAGAAGTCCTCGCGGAACCTAGTCGATTCCATTTCGGCGAGCAAGGCCCGCGGGCCGGGAAGGCTCTTGGGCGCATTGGGTATTCGTCACGTCGGCGGCAGGGCGGCTGAGGTGCTCGTCGAACGGTATGGCAGTATCGACGCTATCGCCGAAGCATCCGAGCGGGAACTGACGGAGATCGACGAGATAGGCCCGGTGATTGCCCAGAGCGTGTTCGCATTCTTCCATGGCGAGGCTGGGTGCGACGCGATTGCGCGTCTGAAGAAAGCCGGAGCAAGCATGACTGCGACTCGTCCGGCGCGAGTCGCCGCGGCCGGTGCACCGCTTGCCGGCAAGACGGTCGTGCTGACCGGCACGCTGGAGAAGTTCTCTCGCAAGCAGGCGCAGGACGCGATCAAGGCTGCGGGGGGGCGAGTGACTTCCAGCGTCTCGAAGAATACGGATTTGGTCGTCATCGGGGCCGAGCCCGGGTCGAAGGCTGACAAGGCCAGTCAACTCGGCGTGACGATCATCGACGAGGCCCAGTTCATTCGTCTGATGGGGGACGACTCTGGATAGGGTGCAGGGGCGGGCCCGCTCGGGCTCGGACTTGCCGATCCAGCGCAAAAAAAAGAGCCACTCGCATCGCCCTATGACTGCCTCCGTCTGAAAGGCCTACCCGCCCACGGCAGCGTTTGTCAGCACAAGGCTGCGAAGCCGAGCGCCACGTAAAACGCCATCTTCAGTTTCCGGTGCCACTTCTTACCGAACACCTCAGATCACCTCCAAAGGCAATCAGACCCACATGCCCTGCTCGCTATATGATACCACGATTCGACGTCGCGCGAAGTGGCAAAGGCGGGAAATCGGTCGTCGGAGGGTAAAAAGTAATGTGGGTAACTTGCGGGCTTGCAGGAAGATGTGACGATTATGCCGCCTGCGGACGACGGGCAGGCACAGCCCTTGGGCGGCGCGGTCAGACCCGGCGGGGAGGCTTGGGGCCTTAAGATCGCCTGCGGGCGAGGGCTTGTCGCTCGTTGGGGCCGGCGTGGTCGCTACGTGTGGTAGTCCGCGTTGATGGTTACGTACTCGCGCGACAGGTCGCAGGTGACGGCTGTGTAGCGTCCGGTCCCGAGGCCGAGGTCGCATGCGACGGCGATCTGCTGGCTGTGCAGGTGCCGGCGAACCTTCGCAACGTCGAACTTGCGCCCGGTGCCGCGTGCGAATATCGTCGCGCCGCCGATCTTGATTGTGAGCTTCTGCGGGTCGATCCTGGCGGCGGACTTGCCCAGCGCGCAGGCGATGCGTCCCCAGTTGGGGTCGGCCCCGTGCATCGCACACTTGAACAGCGGCGAGTTGGCCACCGCCTTGGCGGCTATCTCAGCCTCGGCGCCGTTGCGAGCGCCCGTTACGGCGACGTCGATTGTCTTGGTGGCGCCCTCGCCGTCGGTCACGACCGCGCGGGCCAGCGCGCCGCACAGCTCAGCCAGCGCCTTGGCGAAGCGGCCATGATCTCGCGAGCCGGCGACGATGCGCCGGTTGCCCGCACAGCCGGAGGCCAGCACGGCCACCGTGTCCGACGTGGACGTATCGCTGTCCACGGTAATGGCGTTGAAGGTTGTCGCGACGGCGCAGGTCAGCGCCTTGTGCAGCGCAGCCGGGCTGATGGTGGCGTCGGTGGTGATTACGCCGATCATGGTGGCCATGGACGGTGCGATCATGCCCGAGCCCTTGACGATGCCGGCAAGCGTGACCGGTTTGCCGCCGATGTGCGTCTGGATGACGGCGGACTTTTCGCGGGTGTCGGTGGTCATGATTGCCCGAAGCGCAGCCGCGTCGTTATGCGTGCCCAGCCGGCCGGCGGCGTCGGCGATTCCCTTACGGACCTTGGCCATCGGCAGGCGATGCCCGATGATCCCGGTCGAGGCCACCAGCACACCCTTAGCCTCGCAGCCGAGGCTGCGGGCGGCGTCGCGCGCCATCGTCTCGGCGTCGCGCAGGCCGGCCTTGCCCGTGCACACGTTCGAACAGCCGGC